>Ga0209700_100855_pt1 | contig 61378 bp, 16 predicted proteins | sample SiratroredBW_FD_187528 | JGI IMG/M metagenome (GOLD analysis project Ga0209700, IMG submission 187528) | Root nodule microbial communities of legume samples collected from California, USA - Siratro red BW (SPAdes) (version 2) | ecosystem: Host-associated > Plants > Roots > Nodule | place: USA...
ATATATAATCAAAATAAATATATATATATATATATATATATATATATATATATATATATATATTTTAAATTTCATATAATCAACTACATTTATTATTATTTTTAGAACATATAGATAAGATTTGGAATTTCCCAAAACATTTTCCTAAACCCAAATCAAGAACATATATAAAAAAGAAAGAAAGAAAAAAGCTAAGAAAAAAATATAAAAAAGGTGAATAATAGAAAGAGTTGCAGTAATGGTTAATATAATATAAAAGGAAAGAAAAAAAAAAAAAGCTAAGAAAATCCATGTCAACATTCAGTTATAATGAACTTGAAGAACAAATATGGTTCACAAGTGTCACTTTCAATTGTAACTTTTTTTTCTGTGCATAGAAAAATTGAATCTGTAGCAGTAATCAGAGCAAAAACGGTTTGAGAAAATGGAAGAAAGCAAAGGAAGAGTGTGTGTAACAGGAGGTACAGGTTTCATTGGTTCATGGATCATCAAGACCCTCCTTCAAGATGGTTACTCTGTTAACACCACTGTGAGAAACAATCCAGGTAATACAAAAGCTACATTTTTATAGGATTATGTTCATAGAATCAGAACATTCATCTTCTTTCCATTATAAACTTTTTATGTTATAGGATTTCAAATCAAATGCTACAATGTTCTTAGCTGTATTCTGAACTTAATTTCATCATGTATATCGAATATTCATATTGATCCCCTGATAACCTTTTTGGTGAGGGTATATACTAGACATTGCTGCTTAAATAGTGGGAAATTTTTTACTTTTTTTGGTATTTTATTTCAAAAATTTGTACATGTAATGTGTGTTAAGAATTCAAGTATGAGTTCAAGTCACGTGTCAAAATGAGAAAGTTGATTAACATATATAAAAAAAAATTCATAAATTCAATGTCTTGAGATTTTGATCGTAAGGTTTTGGATTGTTGAGGGTATTATTTCTCTGTGTAGATTCGGACGTTGTTTCATTCTTATTTGATCTCTCTTATGTTTCTCTAGTTGAAATTGATATTTAAGTGATTGTGGTATGTTTTTGATGTGTTCCTTTTAGAATTGCCAAAGAAACAACATTCTTGGTTGAGTTAGTAAGATTGTCTCCAATGCAAAAGAAACAGCAATCTTAATCTCTATAATGTTCTTCATTTGATTTAGTTTGCAATTTGATTCACTAAACTAAAGCTGCACAATTTTGATGTTTAAAACAAAGTAGAACACAAGAAAGATGTTAGCTTTCTTACCAGCTTACCAGGAGCATCTCAAAGGCTGCAAATTCTGAGTGCTGATCTCAGCAATCCAGAAAGCTTCACTGCAGCCATTGAAGGGTGTGTTGGAGTGTTCCATGTTGCTACCCCAGTTGACTTTGAACTAAGAGAACCAGAAGAAGTGGTGACCAAAAGATCTATTGATGGTGCACTTGGCATTTTGAAGACATGCCTGAATTGCAAGACTGTGAAAAGAGTTGTTTACACCTCTAGTGCCTCTGCTGTTGTGACTCATGGTGGCAAAGAAGAACAACATGTGTTGGATGAAAGCTCTTGGACTAATGTGGATCTTCTTAGAGCTTCAAAGCCATTTGGTTGGAGTTATGCAGTTTCAAAGGCATTGACAGAGAAATCAGTGGTTGAATTTGGAGAACAAAATGGATTGGAAGTTGTGACTCTAGTTCCAACTTTCGTTTTTGGACCCTTCATTTGTCCAAATCTTCCTAGCTCGGTTCAAGCTTCATTGAAATTTGCATTTGGTTAGTGATGCAATTTGATTCTCCTATTTTCTACCATTTATATGTGTGTGGTTGTTTCAATTCAGATAGTTAAGAAAATGTGAATATATAGAAGGAAATTTATGCAGGAGAAAAAAGTGAATTTGGTTCCTTGCTTGAGACACCTATGGTACATGTGGATGATGTGGCTAGAGCACACATATTTCTGCTGGAGAATCCTAATCCAAAAGGGAGGTATAATTGTTCAAAATGTTTGGTTACTTATGAAAGGATCTCTGAGCTTGTTTCTGCCAAATACCCTGAATTTAGGCCAGAGACAGTAGAGTGAGTTTCTGTTGAACTTCATGTTGTTACACATTTGACATTCTTCTTGATTTGATCATTTGGTTTTTCTTGATTTCATTGCAACAAGTATTTAGTTATTTTTCTTTTGTTTCTTGTAGCTGTTGCAACAAAATAGAAGGTATAAAGTTACCAGATTTATCATCAAAGAAGCTGATAGATGCTGGATTTGTGTTCAAGTATGGAATTGAGGAGATGCTTGATGATGCAATCCAATGCTGCAAGGAAAAAGGGTTACCTCTTAAGTAATATGTACCCTTATTTATGTAATATATGAGGAGGGTTATCCATAAAGTGAGACAAAAATTATGTAAAATGGTTCTTGTTTGTCTCTTAAAGAAAAATAAATGATGATTGCAGAAAAAGCAATATATATTAGCAGAGTTCAATACAATGTTTGTCTTGATCAAATCATCTCTTGTTTGCAGTATACTACTTATCAATATCCAAGAAAAAAAGGAAAAAATTATTGAAAGTAATATTAAAACAAATAATAGAGTAAATTAAAATGACATCATTGAAAATCACTGTAATGATAAAATAAAAATTGTAAATGCACTAAAATAACATCAGTTTTAGTCTTTTAAGCGTTATTTAAATAACTTTTTTTTAGAAAAAGTTATCAGAATTATTTATAGAACTCTATTTTAAAATTAGAAGTACTAAATTTTACATATTGCAGAGGAAAATAAATATTTTATCTTAAATGTTGTTTTAGTGATATAAACATTAGGATATTTGCCATCTCCCGTCGTTTTCTGATGCAAGTGGCAATGACAACAATCCAACGTTATCATCACTCTTTGCCCTCAGAAGCAGAATTCTTCTGAACTCTTAAGAAGAGCACACTTTTTGCTACTGGTTTCTTCTCTCATTCATTTCTCATATCTGCCAAGTGAAATCAAAAGGGTGAATCTGAATGGTATTTTTTGCTCTCAGTTTCTCTCAAAGCCCACTTTTTTGCAAGCCATCATTTCAGGTCAAGTGCTGTTCACAGTCTCAGAATAAAGCAGGAACACCCCATATTCAAACAAAGAAAAGGTGTCTGAGATGCAACACCCTTTACTCAGATCAAGATAATTCTCCTCTTTCTTGCTCCTTCCACGGCCACACCAATGGTATGTAATATGTATAAATCACTTTCTTCTGTCATGCAAAAGAATTTGGACAAAAACTTAGAATAATTGTGTAATAAATGTTTATACTAAAGACCAGTGTATGTTATAAAGTAAAACTTTTGATATAATTAAGAAACAACATAAAAAAGTACTCAAGAAACTGTATTCAAGTGGTGTTCCAAGAACTATCATAGATTTAGCATAATCATTATTACCTGTGTAATGTTGTAGGAGATAAAGGTCTATTTTCACTGGCTCCACCACACCAAGGAATTGATGGGGATTGGAGTGAAAAATCTGGAGTAATTGTGTACAAATGGAATGAGAAGAGTAACAGACCAAACACTGGCCGTGCCAATTGGAAGAAAAGATGGAGTTGCTGCGCTGAGTATGATGAAAATGCCTCACCTTGTAGAGGTGGCTGCCATGTTTCCTATGATGATGGTTTTACCTTGTATTAGCTACTACAGTTCTAATGTTGAATGATACATCTTCTTTTTTATTATTATTATGATCATTGTGAACAATTATACCTCCCTTTTGTATTAGAATGTTCCAGCAGAAATATATGTGCTCTAGCGACATTGTACAATTTAATGAGTAGTTATCCTTTCACCATCGTACACCTACTTTATAATTTTATGTGGTACTTATGTAGTCAAGATGAATGACTTGTAAAAAATATTTCAGCATGACACTTAGAGTTATTTTTAAGATTTACATGTTTGAAGTTTTATCTAAAACGTTGCCCAGCATATTCCATCAAGGATTGAGATACATTAAGTTTTAATCTCAAATCTCTTGAATCTCACCACTACTGTCCCATATGTACAGTTGTACCCGCTGCTATCACCGAATCTAATGTTGTCGCTGTCCATTCTTGACCACTGTCGATTTTCTCACCACCGTTGATGGTCTCCCACGGTCACTCGCCGCCACAGTCACTCTCACACGAAATCTCCCTTATGCAAATGCGTGCATGGACTCCTATCACTTTTCAAATCTTAAATTTAGATACTTAAAATCTAATTATACTATTTCATAACAAAATACCTTAAATTTACTTCAAAAAAGAAGTCCCATTTTATCCTTATTCACTTATACAATTAGACCACGTCAGTAGTTGACATCTCGTTATATGCCAGTTGTGGTTATCAAAACAAAGTTTTCCTAATTTAATATAGATATTATTATATAATTTACCAAATAATTGGTATTATATCGTAATTAGGCTTCTAAATAAAATTAAAAAAAATTAGTGAAGAATAAGAGAAGTGTGGAAGGGTATGAATGGAAAAAATTATTGGAGTACACAAGCACTTTCTATTTACTTTTAGTTTAGCTTGTGGTTTAAAGAAGGTGCTCTTCAGATACAGGATATGTCTAGAAACGCTAATAGTGCATGGGTTCGCATTCATATGCTGGTGCAAGTGAGATTACACTGCACCACTGCTAATGCCATCGCACGTTACGCGCGTAGCGGTAAACTAGACCATGCTCGCAAGGTGTTCGACGAAACGCCTCTCCCTCTCAGAACCATCTCTTCGTGGAACGCAATGGTAGCTGCGTACTTCGAAGCCCGCCAACCGAGCGAGGCCCTCTTCTTGTTCGAGAGAATGCCCCACAGAAATACCGTATCTTGGAACGGTCTCATCTCCGGCCATATTAAGAACGGAATGCTGTTTGAGGCGCGCAGGGTGTTCGATGCAATGCCCGATCGCAACGTTGTTTCGTGGACTTCTATGGTCCGTGGCTACGTGCGAAACGATGATGTCGTTGAAGCGGAACGACTCTTCTGGCAGATGCCCCACAAGAACGTGGTGTCGTGGACCGTTATGCTCGGCGGGTTGCTGCAAGAGGCTCGTATTGAGGATGCTCGCAAGCTGTTTGATATGATGCCTGAAAAGGATGTGGTAGCGATTACCAACATGATTGGAGGGTATTGTGAGGAGGGTCGTTTGGAGGAGGCGCGTGCGCTGTTTGATCAAATGCCGAAGAGGAATGTGGTTACTTGGACAGCTATGGTTTCCGGGTATGCAAGGAATGGGAGAGTGGATGTTGCGAGGAAGCTTTTTGAGGTGATGCCGGAGAGGAATGAGGTGTCTTGGACGGCTATGCTTATGGGTTATACGCATAGTGGGAGGATGAGAGAGGCTTCTGCGATATTTGACATGATGCCGGTGAAGCCGGTTATTGCTTGCAATGAGATGATCATGGGGTTTGGGCTTGTTGGGGAGGTGGATAAGGCGAGGCGTGTGTTTGAGGAAATGAAGGATAGGGATGATGGAACTTGGAGTGCCTTGATTAAGGTGTATGAGAGGAAAGGGTATGAGTTGGAAGCGTTGGGTTTGTTTCGGAGGATGCAGAGAGAAGGGGTTGCGCTGAATTACCCTTCATTAATTAGTGTTATTTCTGTGTGTGCCAGCCTGGCCAGTCTTGAACATGGTAGGCAGGTGCATGCCCAATTGGTGAGATCTAAATTTGATCAGGATTTATATGTTGCCTCAGTCTTAGTTACAATGTATGTTAAATGTGGCGATCTTGTGAGAGCAAAACGTGTTTTTGACAGGTTTCCTTTGAAGGATGTTGTTATGTGGAACTCTATGATCACGGGTTATTCCCAGCATGGATTGGGGGAGGAAGCTTTGAATGTTTTCCATGACATGGGCTCCGCTGGAGTTTCACCAGATGATGTTACCTTCATCGGGGTCCTTTCAGCATGTAGCTATAGTGGCATGGTGAAAGAAGGGCTTGAATTGTTTGAATCAATGAAATGCAAATATCAAGTGGAACCAGGAATTGAACACTATGCTTGCCTGATTGATTTGCTAGGTCGAGCAGGCCAGGTTAATGATGCAATGAAACTCATAGAAAAGATGCCAATGGAACCTGATGCTATTGTTTGGGGTGCATTACTGGGAGCATGCAGAACTCATATGAATCTGGATTTGGCTCAAGTTGCAGTTGATAAACTTGCACAGCTAGAACCTAAAAATGCTGGACCTCACGTCTTGCTTTCAAACATGTATGCATCTAGAGGAAGATGGGAAGATGTTGAAGTCCTTAGGAAGAAAATAAAATCTAGGAGTGTTATCAAATTGCCTGGTTGTAGTTGGATTGAGGTGGAGAAAAAGGTACATATGTTCACTGGGGGAGACAGCAAGGGCCACCCTGAGCTGCCTATTATCGTGAAAATGTTGGAGAAGTTAGGTGGATTGTTGAGGGAAGCTGGGTACTCTCCTGATGGTAGCTTTGTCCTTCACGATGTGGATGAGGAAGAGAAGACACATAGCTTGGGTTATCATAGTGAAAAGCTAGCTGTAGCATATGGACTCCTAAAAGTGCCTAAAGGAATGCCAATTAGAGTTATGAAAAATTTGCGGGTTTGTGGTGATTGCCATTCGGCAATTAAATTAATTGCAAAAGTTACTGGAAGGGAGATCATTTTGAGGGATGCTAATAGATTTCATCATTTTAAGGATGGTTACTGTTCTTGCAAGGACTATTGGTGATTCCTTGAAGTTCATATGACCTAAGATTTGAACTTATTGGAATAGAGGGTGGCTTTGTCCCTGAGCTTGATGGACTTGGATACCATGTACTCTGGTGGTCAGTGTTTTACAATCAAATGGAAGCTCCTACGAATTGCAAGTGCAACATACATAAGTGAGTATCATTGTACATTCTGCTGACGGCTTCATTTGAGATTTATCATTAAACGATGAGATTAAAAAAATATAAGTATTATGTATAGTGCTTCTCTTCTTTATTTTGCTCACCTGGGATGCATTTTTGTTGTATAATTTTTAAATTTAGTCTACAAATTTTTTTTAGTTTTTTAACTTCCCCACACGTGTCCTACTTAATCTCTTGGGTTTTGGTTTCAGTTTCTTGAGTAATACGGGGAACTAAGCATGTTGGATTTAAAAGGTGCTGATGCCGCCAAAGTTGTTCTTGTTATTGGAATAATGACTCTCCATGTTTTGGGGAGGGATCTGGGGCTTTGGAGTCTCATTTGCTGGCTCAAAGGGTTTTACTCAAGGCCTGTTGGTAACTTTGGCTATTGCGGTACACAACATTCCAGAAGGATTAGCTGTGAGCATGGTGCTTGCATCAAGGGGTGTCTCTCCACAGAATGCTATGTTATGGAGCACAATTACGTCTTTACCCCAGGTAATTCTTAGTTTGAGATTTTAATTATCTTAAATTGTCAAGAAGAACATTACTATGATTTTAGGTAGCATATCACTTTGAAGATTTTTATGAGTTATACACTATTTTGCAATCCCTTCTGCTTATTGTTGTAAACCCCATGTTCACGTTATCCTTTGAAATAAAGTTGTGATTCGATGGTCTCAGTCACTAATTTTGTTTCGATACACTTTTAGTCTGAGTCAAGTGAAGTGTTATATGATGTTATATGATGCGTTGCATGATTAGGCCAAAACAGGTAGTAGTGCTTTCCACCACTGATTGGTTATGCCATTCAACGTAAGAGAACTATATATTTTCACTATCACATAAACCGTAAATTTTTGTTATATGTAATTAAATCACATCCCTTGTGAAATTGCCTTTGCAATGGTGCCAAGTTGCAGTGCTGGCGGACATCTAATGAAGCTTAGTATTACTTTTAGTACTTGTGAGCATTAAATTGTTTTATATATATATATTGCTTTATTAGTGGATGAAATATTGTTTTCTTTTGGGCCTTAGGCTAGTGTAGACTAATTTAGTCTTTTATTAAGTCTGTGTTGCATACTCCAGCACTAGCTAGACACTTGTACTTGCGGCATCTTAGTATGTTTGCTTTGCTGAACTCGTCAATAGAAAAGTTAGCATATTGAACAATAAGTTTCTTTAGGTCACTAAGTTTCTTCCTTTTTGTACGGGATTTGCTGCTGGATGCATGATTTGGATGGTTGTTGCGGAAGTGCTTCCTGATGCTTTCAAGGTTATTTTCCAATTATGCCAAAGATACTATGATATTTTCTTCTCCTGAAGCATTCTGAAGACTAAAATTTTTTGCTTTCAATGGCTATTTACTTCATTTTTGGCTTTTTATCATGGATCAACTCCCAAAACTTAAGCTATTAGGCGAAGGCTAATGAATTGTTTTTAATCTACAACCCCTAATGTTCAAGCCACCTTAGCTTGTGCTGTAATTTTATTTTAATTTATTATTAGCAATGGGTGTGACCAGTATTAAATCATTCACCATTGTTTTACCATGTTAAAATTGAAGAACAGAAAAGGAAGAAGAAAACCTTGGGAAGAAATTGATGTGAAATAATGGACAGTGGGTTGAAATTATGGGGGTTTAGATATAGGGGAAGAGATTGAGGGAAAAAGGAGTTTAAATTATAATGCATTACAATGAGATGTATTCTCAAAACCTAGGTCAATAACCCTTATTTATATTAATCATAATTGTACATAAACAGATCGTAAGGCAATGAAATATGGGAGGAATGAGTTGGTTGAAAAGAGGTTCAGCATAACACAGACACAATCTTTATGATACAGTTTACAAGCTAAGTATATGTGGCTGCTCCTAAACACTAATTCTTATGATTATTTAAAGCATGTGTAGTACCCAAACTGCATGCAATTATTTTTACATTATCCTCATGCTGAAGTTCATTAACCTTAAGGCTATAAGCTTGTTACAAACAAACCATTCAAAAGGAAAAAACAGAGATATGATCTCTTCACTAACTGTAGATGTTGAGGCAACATAGGGAAGGATTAGACAAAATAAATGACCATTAAACACTCTGTTCGAGACTATAAAACCTAGCACTAGAAATTGGTGGTGGAAAAGGATCACTCCAAATAAAGGAGGAGAACACCATATATAAATACTGAAGGAAGAGTCTTTAATTTTTGTTGAATTTTGTTTTTCTTTTAAGAAAAATTGTGTTTTCATACATATATATAACATAATTTTCTCCTCTTTTTTTATTATAGGGAGCCTCAGCTTCACAGGTTGCATCAGCTGCAACCCTTTCTGTAGCAATGGGGGCTGCTTTCGTCCAGGTTTCTACATCTGGTGTATTGAAGATGGTAGCATCCAAGAAGGCCTCAGTCAATGACTTGCCTACTCTCACTGATCTGCTCTCATTGAAGGGAGATGATTAATGGATAATGTAGCTAATGAGATAGTTGAGGAATTCAAATGTAAAAAGAAGTCTTGTGTGGTTGTTAAGATAAAATTTTAAAAGTTTTATGATTCTGCTAAATGGGATTTTCTATAGGATATGAGGAACAAATTAGGATTCAGCACAAACTGAATAGGTTGGATGAAAGAATGTATGCAATCACCCACCATCGCAATGGTAGTTAATTGAAGTCCTATAATAGAATTTTTACCAACTAAAGGGTTAAGATAAGGGGATTTTCTAACTCCTTTTTTATTCCTCATTGCAGCAAAGAGATTAATTAGGTTAGTAAAATAGGCGGTTAAGAAAGACTTGTTAGCAGGGTTTAAAGTGGGTAAGAAGGAGGTTTAAATCAATGTCCTATAATTTGCTGACATTACATTTTTGTTGTCTGAACGAGAAAATCAAAACATAATTGTTATAAAGAGCATTTTGAGATGTTATGAATTATTGTTAAGATTAAAAGTCAATTCCCAGTGCAAGCAATATTGGAGGTGTGGGTGTGAGATATATTGAAAATGTAATCTCAGATATTAAATTGTAATATCAAGAAAATTTCTCTTAAATACTTGGAATTTAGGAGAAAGACATTTTGGCAACCAATGTTGAAAGAGATTCAGAGTAGGCTAGTTAAATGGAAAGGAATATTTAAGTTTTTTTGGTAGAATTTGCTCAATAAAATCAGTGATCACTGTGTTATTATCATCACTATCTTTCTTTAATGCACCTGGAAGTGTATGTCATGAAATAACGAAGATATAAATGAATTTCTTATGAAGTTGGAGAGTAGAAGGGGGGAAAATTGTGTGGGTGAGATGGGACAATTTAAGCAAAACTAAGAAAGAGGGAGAATCTGGTCTTAGGAATATAAAGTTATTTAATGTAGGATTGTTAGTAAAAGTAAAGGTTGGGATACGAGACAAAGGATTATAATTTAGATATAGGTCATGAAGGAAGATGAACCTTAAAGATAATCTTAAATATGAATTATTGCTATGGAGAGATCTAAAAGAAGTATGTGAGGATAATTGGGGTGAGTTGGTTTAACAGAAATATTGAATGGGAATTGGGAGAAGGAAGACAAGTTTTTTTTGGAAAGATAAATGGGTTGAGAAAACACATCTAATGCATAGATTTCCAAGGATATGTAAATGTACTACATAAAAATTTAATACTAGCTGAACTAAAAAGTTGGAGTTGGATGGAAAGTGAATGGGAATGAGATATAAAGTGGAGAAGAGAGTAGTTTGAATAGAAAAAACAATAACTAAACCAGTTCACACAAGAAAGTACAAATGCTAAGCTGAAAAAGGACATAGACTATGTGTGGATATGGAATGATCATGAATCAAGCATGTATACAGTAAGATCAGCTTATAAAAAACTGGAAAATACTAATATAAGTAAATTTTCAGAGGTTTTTGAATTATTATGAAAGGTAAAAGCCTTATCTTTGACTCAATCTTTTGTATGAAAAATACCTTTCGATAAGTAACAACAATGGTCAAAGTAGGAGAACAAGGTTCTAGAATAATACATGTGTATTATGTGGTTTGTAAGAGGAGTCAAACAGATCACTTATTTTTTCCTTGCACAATAGCTGATAGAGGTTAGGACAGATGTAACATGTGTATAAGAGTAAAAATAGTTAGCACAATCACACTAAAAGTCATTCCTCTGCTACTCAACCATAACAATATAAATAGAGTATGCAAGAATGAATACAATAACATGTTTGGATGAAATATTATATGTACACAATCATCAAATATGTCAATCATCAAATATGTGGAGGCTTATGTCGTAGTTATGATTAAGTTTGTTTTATTGATTATTCTCATATGTTCTAAACTGCATGTACAGTTTCCTATACCACCGTTAAGAACCCATGTCTTAAAAGGAGGTTTTATGAAGGATTGTCATACAATTTACAAAATATCTTATATACTCTCTGTAGTTGTTATTTCTCTGTAAGTTTTGAAACACCACTTTTATACTTTTATTTAATTAATTTCTTTTTGTTGATTAAAAAATGTTAAGAGTTGAATAGTAAGTATATGAAGTGTAGAGAAAAGGAGGTTGTATAGTTTTTAACAATTTTGTATAGATATGAACAATTTTGTACTAAGGTTGAAACATTCTCAAAAGCTTTATTTATTTATTTTATTTTTTGAGAAAGAAAATTAGTTTTAACCTGTTAAACATATAAGTTCAAGTTTTTTTTATCAAATGAAAACTCTTTCACAAGAAATTAAAATAATTTTTTAAGAAAAAACTATTGTAACACTTTTGGATTAAACTTATTAGACTAAGATCAACAAAGTTTTCAAACATAGAATAGTCATTACCTCTAAGAGACATAGGATTGTTAAAATTATGAGACATAGGATTGTTAAAATTATGAGTAATGTAGAATAGTCAAACTAAGACTAAGATAGAAGAAATATATAAGAGATTCTTGTCAAAGTGATCTATATGATAGCATCGTCAATATGAGAATAAGGATAAGGATGTTATTGAATTGGATGCAGAGTTAGAATTGTAGAGCAATACAACTCTTATGAAGTTCTATGAAGTGCTAGTATGTGATGAGGAGGATAAACGAAATAATCAGAATTCTCTTAGTAGTAAGTTCTACAATAGATCTGTTATGGCTTCTAAGTAATCATACACAAAGATCGAAATATGTATAATTGTTTAAAATATGTATATTTTGAATTATATGTACAATATACTCATATATTCTAATAACTCTGTTCCGATAACTCTGTTCTGATAACTCTGTTTTTAAATTACATGTATAAGAGTTAAAACATTCATTTTATATTTTATATCAATTAATTTGTTTATAAAAAAAAATTCATCACCTCAACAAGTAAACTAAAACTTTTATTGAAATAATAAAAAATGTGAATTTTTTTATTAGTAAAAAATTAATTAAATAAAGTGAAACATTTTAAGAATATTTCAACCCATATACATCTAATGGAATGTCTAGAGTCTAACAGATAAACCGACCCAAATAACCACACCTATGTGTACTATTTTACATCAATGTGTTCTTTTTTTACATTAAATATATAATTCTTCATAGTAAGTAACTAGTGTCAATGTATACTTAAAATTGTTTTTAGGATATTTGCTTATAAATTTTGATAAAAATATCAAAATTTACACATTATAAAATAGTAAGTAAAATTATATTTTTATAGACTTGGATCATAATTAGGTATGTAATTGATGCTATTTGAATGGAATTAAAATTTAAAAACATATGTAGTGATGTTTCAAAAACAACACATTAACCAAATTGGAATTACAACATTCCAACTTAGTAAGGTTTATGCAGCTATTGTCACTAACTTTTTGACATGTGTGCACAAAAAGTTGACTATCTTTCTTAGTGAAATCTTTTGTTTATAAAAGGAAGAAAATATAATAACACTGTCATATCATAAATATGTATGAGCACACTCAACCGTAATCAGGTACACTTTAATGAAATAACCTTTTTCAGAGGCAAAGAAGCCTTATATCACTTCACTTTTCAGCTATTACTTCAACGTTTGAATAAGATCTAATATATATATTGATTTACTTTCTTGTGAATTCGAAATGAATTCTAATATTCGATAAAAGATGTAAATAATGAAAATTAATTTCTATCATGTTTCAACATTTTTAAACTGAAGACCACAAAATAAATAAGTAGTTTGGTATACGAAATAACAAAATATCTTTTAAAGAGTGACTTGTTTATTAGACAATTATATTAATTTTTAATTAACATATAAAGTTTTAATAAACTTTTACCACATTCAATATTTGTTTGTTATATGAAAAACAAAATATCTTTTAAAAAGTGACTTGTTTATTAGACAATTATACTAATTTTTAATATATATCTATATATCTATATATATAAAGTATTAACAATAAAAATAACTAAAACAGTGTTAGATGAAATCCAAAACAAGTTAAGATAATTTTGGATATAAAATTTAGGTAGTGTTTGATAGAGAAAAATAAAATATAACAATTCAGCTCACTGTTCTTGAATAACATCAAAATGTTGAATAATAAAATAAAAATACAAGTTAGATATAATATCATCAGAACTAATAACATTGTTCTTGAATCAAAATTAGTTGCCTATTATATTTTCGTTTTTGTCATAATTGATGTTGGTTTTTCAATGTATGTAATCATACATTTTATCCTAGTATAAGAAAGTTATGTCCCAACCTAATACTCAGAAAAAACAACCATATCAGAACTCTGTGATGCTGCGGTTGCAAGTGCTTAATGTGCTGATAGTCATAAAATATATTATCCCTTACTTACCTCTGCTGCTATCTTAGAAATCTGCTCACTGAAAAAGTTGAACAATGTGAAGGACTGTTTGTAAAATGATAAAAACATGAGAAATTGATTCACTCATCAAAAGCATAACAGAATAGAATTGTATATAGTAAAATCTTATACAAATCTACATGCAAAAAGAAAAAATATATTCGAACAAAGCTTTATATTACCATGGTGATTTTGTTATTTGGAGTTCTACACAAACCCTAGACTCTAAAATGTACAATGTACTATATTTAAATTCTCAAAATTTATGTATTAGGCATGTTTAAGCATGACACACTGTGAAGAGAAAGAACTAGGGAGGATCATAATTAAAATAGTAGATACTGGTAATTGAAATGAAGGTAGCAACCCACATAGTTATGGAAAACTAAAACTGAAAAGAAGAAACTACACAGTCTATTACAAGCACATGTATGTGAAACTGGACATATAAAGAGTTGACCCTTTTATATGTTTTTCTAACTTTCATATTGAACTTTCTCCATCATGTTCAACTTCAGAAGCTGCTTCATCTTCTTCTTGGGAGCAGTCAATGCCAAAAGCACCATGGCCATAGCCAAAGGCCTTGATGTGGTCTTTTAGGGACCTTTTGTGTTTGAAATCAGACCCACATAAACAGTACCATATTTTGCCACAGTTCTTCTCATGTGTTCTCCAATCACCTTTCACTGCAAATGCCTTGCCACACTTTCTGCACATGTAGGGTTTTATGCCATGCTTTCTCTTGTAATGTGTTTGAAGAGTTCTGAAATCCTTGAGAGGCCTTGCTCTTGGGTGGTCAATGTTGTGCTTGCAAGCTGGTGCACAACAAAAGCATGGAAGCCTCAGCATAGCTGTTGGTTGTGTTCCTTTCAGAGAATCAGGCCCCTTTCTGTATTGAGATCCATGTCCCCACATATGCATCTGAAAATCAAGTCATGAGATTAATCAAACAGAATTAACAGTGTTAATGGGCATGCCCATTGGAATGATGTATTCAGAATTATTGTTCAAATTAACCAATGGTCATTGCTTGTTAATATATAGTTAGAGTACAATTTCTACTCTAAATGGTAAAAATGGTTATAGTGTATTTATACATGGGCTAGAGGAGCCTTTACTTTAAAAAATAATGTCTTTGCATATAAATAACAAAAAGAATTTGCTCTAGAATGAAATCTGTGTTCTGGTGTATCTTAGATTAAGCATGTGAAATTTATAATCAAAGATTCTAATTTGCTTCCAATTACTTCATATTGTTTTGCAGAAAGAGAAATTAAGGTGCATGTACAATATTTGGATTTTATTGAATATAGGTACAAAATGAATCTTGATTCTTTTGGCTTCCTTCATATTCATATGCAAATTTGGAAGGTCATATAAATAATAAAAAGCAAGTAGAAAATTGAAAAGGTAAGAAGCAACATGGCTAATTAATTCATTTCTAATTCTGCACAATAAGATGACAAATTAGTACTAACTAAAAGGTCGTACCCCTTGTAGAAAAAGGTTAAGTTTGAAGATATGTTTTCTTAATTATACTTAAATTATATATATGGAGTGTGAGGGACTGGCACTTCATTAAGACATGTGATCAGTAAATGATCTCGTCACTGACAGGTGAATCAATAACAAATTTTTTTTTTCTTTTTTACCGTTTGCAGTGCTTTGAAAAGGCTGTGGTAAGTTCACAGGCTTTTGACGAGGAACATCTGAATCCTGAGAGAAGCATTGATATTAATAATTTGTTTTTACTTTCCATTCATTTGCACTTTGCAGTCTGGCGCAGCACAATATTCTAGGCGACATAAAAGCAGAAGCAAAGAGATTTCCAAGTTTTCAAAGAAAACAAGAATTAATTAAGGTACTGAGATCGAGACCAAATAGTGTTGTTGATCAGAAACAAAGAACAAAAAACAAAAGAAGACCATGCAAAAGGGCTGCACACAGGAAACAAAAATGATGAAACACACAAGGAGGGGCCTATCTGATCTGATTCAAGGTGAAAAATCATTAGAAAAAATTTGGAAAAAGATTAAGGATATTTTATGAAGAAGATGGCAAAAGAAACAACGAAAGTACAGACAGAAGACAAGACTAGGGGTAGCTGATTATTACTTTTTATTTTTGTGTAAATGAGGCCACACCGTACCTGAAGATTATTGTATCTGTTGAAAGTTTTTGAGCACACAGGACATGGGAACTGTGTAGGACCAATGAGAATCTGAGAAGGGGTTGGAATCCAATACTGACCCTTGTTCAATCTATCCAAAGGGTGTTCAGAAATCATGTTCACTTCCTCTTTTTCACCCATTTCCATACAAGTTGAGGACACCCTAGATGACCCCAGATCAGAAGAAGTATCCATTCTGGGAAGCCCTATGTGTAGGGCAACAGTCACACTTTCTTCATCACCATTCTCATGCTTCTTCTTCTCCACCTTCTCTTCTTTCTCTTCTACAACATTTGCTGAGCCTTCATTTTGTTGGACGCTTATCTTGTTGATGAGAGGAAGAGCCTCTCTGAGAGGAGGGGATGAAGGAGGAGGAGGAGGAGGTGGTGCTGCTGCATATGAATATGAATATGAAGAAGATGAGGGTCCTTGTTGTAATTGAATTCCAAACCTGTTGTTTGAGTAATTGGCAAGAGGGTGGTGGTAGGATTGTGAAGAGGAAGAAGAAGAAGAAGAAGGGTAGTGAGGGTGGAGGAGCATGAAGTTGAACCATTCATGGAACAAATTGGACTTAGGATCTGTCATAGTGAAAGATGTTTGATGTGGGAGAAATTAAGAAAATTTGGTGATATATAAGAAGAATATAGAGTGTGCATATATGAGAGTGTGTGCAAGAGAGAGAGAAAGAGAAAGAGAGAGAGAAATATGGATGTTATGTGGTGGAATTGAGAGCCATATAAGTAAGTTTCAAGGTAAAAGGATTAGAAAGCCAAAGTGTATGGAAAGTCAAGAAATTACCCCCTGCAAGGCAATTAAAGGCGAAAGGGAAAGGCAAAGGTAGAGTCAGAGATTAGACTTGCAGTTTGTCTCCCAGCTCATAGAGTTTGTGTTTCTTACATTACACCACCAAATACAAAAGAGTTTAGAAAAGGGAGAAGGAGAACACACACAACTTTCTATTGCTACCATTTTTAACTCTAACCAAAAACATTCACTCTGTTCAATCAACCATGTTGTAAAAAAAAACACTTTTCAACACATTTTCTGATACATCTTTGTTCTTAACTATTCACTTGGTTTGCCTATGTGTTTTACCTTTCACTTTCTATACTTCAAAATCATCATTTTTTTTTTTACTTTTTATACACACTATTTTTAGACAACACAAATTAAAAAAAAATAAAAATGTAAAGAATAAAAGGGTTTAAAATGTTTTATAATATGAGTTTTGTAACTCAATCAACCCTAACTCAGATGTCATTTTCAAATTCTATCTCTAATTTTAGATTTTTCCATTAAAATTATATGCATAGAGAATATATAAAAGATAAAATTTACAATTATAAAGGTTAAATAAGTAGTGAATTTTCTTTAAATTATCACTTTATAAGTGTACAATATATATCGGTTTTACTAATGGTTGTCTAACCATATTTAATGGAGTTTTTAGATCACATGTTTCCATATATATAATAATATATTATACATGAGTTTACTTAAAAAATTTCTCCATAAATACTTTAAAATATACTTTTTTTTTCAAAAATTGAAATAAGTTTATGTATAAGTTAAAAAAAATATTTGTTTAGAAAAATTAACCCATTTGTTTTATGGTTAACACTCCCTCGTAATAGTAAGTAACATGAGAATATCCTTATTTATTCTTTGATATTTGGTTACATCCAGCATTTGTTTGGGTTGGTGTGTTTAGAAGCCATTGTTTCATTTTGCACACATAATGATGATGTTAATTCTACCATTCTCTCTTCCTTGTTGCCTCGCGGGTCAACAAAATATCAAATGCACACTATTGGTTTTGGTGTCTGAGTTTGGTTTGAAAGTTTCGAAATCTGTTCTAATTCTGGCGTTGGTACATTTTCTCATGCACGTGATTATTTTTTTCCTATAATATATCACATCACAACCTATGGAGATGCAAATGTACATTAGCAACACTTTGACCATTATTAACATATGAAAAATATATTATAGTCATGAGATATAAATTTGATCACCCTTTGTTTTGAAGAAGAAGTAGGCTGAAAAAAAAAAACAGTAAATGAAAGAAAAGAAAAATGTGTTTGATAGAAGAAACAAATAAAAAAAAAAGGTGAAAGAGGGATCTATACATAATTGGAGGCATTGTTTCTCTCACAAATGTTTTAACTTTTTGTTTATATAATATATATCTAGGATTATGAACTGCCTCTATGATTTAAAATGTAGTATTTAAACTTTCAATGTGTTGGTAATATGGTTAGGATAAAAGTACATTATGTATGAACCTAGTTCCTACAATGTTGGTTTAGTTTGAGGTTTAATTTGTAATTTCAAATTAGGGTAAACTTGATGTATTTAAATTTTTTGATAAAAAAAAAACAATTTGAAAGCAATAAAAAAGGAAGTACAATATAATAAATAATAGGTTAATTTTTTTTATCCTTATATTTATATAATTTATTCACTTTGATCCTATATTAAAAGTTTAATAATATAAGGACAAAATTAAAGGTTTGTTTAAAATTTGTAGTTATTTAATTTAATCTTTGCATTATCAAGATTTTTTTCATCCGTTTAGTATATTCCAATACTATATTGTCTGATTGTTGTTAAAAGTCTGTATGATTGAAGTAAAGTCACTTTCAAATTAGAGATTGGACCGCCAGTCTGAAACCATTTTACTGTAATTACTGTAATGACTATCATAAATTAAGTCAAACTCAATTTTCAACAAAATTAACCTTCTTATATATTTTATCATTCTTTCTTCAATCATATCTACATTTCTTCAAACATATTCTTAATTATTAATTAAATTAAAGCAATAATATGTTAATTGATTAACCTGTGTTATATTAGAATATATTTTTTGTTTAAAACAACTAAGACAAATCACATGTGTAACCACTATTATAAGAAATAACCATATTTAAATTTATAATTTTATGAGAAAAAAAATCAACTATTAGTTTATAATTTCTTATAATTGTGTCTCGACTTGTTAGACATAGAAAATTATATATATATATATATATATATATATATATATATATATATATATATATAATATGTCTTAGTTAAATAATAAAAATGTTATGTGATTATCTTATATTTGTTTGGTTGATAGGAATGCGAATGTTTGAGACTTTTATAGTCTAGGCTTATACTCTTTTGTTGTTGTAACGCAAATTCAATAAAGCAATAAAGGTTCAATTTGTAATCTAAAATCAAACTTGATGTATTTGTGTAATTAGCTATATATTTATAAAAAGCAATTTTCTGATAAAAAAACTAATTCATATCTAGAAGTTGTAAGCATAAAAAATGAAATATAGTATAATAAATAATAGGTTATGTTTTCTTTTGTTGCGTCCTTGTATAATTGATTCACTTATTAAAAGTTTAAATTATAGTAGTTTGGTCCTGTAATAAATTTGATACAAACACATCAATAGACAAAATGAGAAGAAGCCAAATTGATGATAATATAAAAATTAAGACTGAATTAAAAGTTTTAATACTATAAGGACCAAATTAAATATATTATAAGATTTTGTTTCATGAAATTGAAAATAGTCTTATATTTTTTTAAGAATAAATAGAAATGACAATTTATATAACTTTTTATATCTTAATAAACTTGATGTTGAATGACATATTAATAGAATAATATCATCTATCACAGTTAATGATATTTAAAAATATTAAAATCTCATATAACATTCTATCAACATATCAACAGGCTAATTCAAAATGATCACTATAACCTGACACTATCTTATAAAAAAATAAATTTAAAATATTAGAGAAAAAACAATGAACAGGGAGATTAAGAAACTTTTAGAAATAAATAATCAAAATTCTAATTTATATATTATATTTCCTTCTTGAAAAAATATATTTAATAAACTATAACCAAATCTCACCCTTATATTATTAGTAAAAAATAAAAATATTTATTAATATTTTCATCCTAGACAAGAAATTAATAATTCTAGAAGAATTTTAAATTTATTTATTTATTTAATTTAATTCTTGCATTGAAATTTATCTCCATCTGTTTCATATATATCTCAATGCAGTGGATTGAAGTAGAATCACTTTCATGTTAAAGATTGGACCACCCATTGTCAGAAGCTATTTCTGCTATTTCTATAAGTACGTAAGATATGATTATCGTCAACTTAGTTTTAGAATCAAATTCATTCTCTAAAAAAAAAAAAAAAGTAAAACATTCTATATATTTATCACTAAATAAATCCACATTGTCACTGAATTAGGCCTCCATCATAATTATTAATTTAATTAAGACATGTTGTGTGATTCTATTCATAATAGTTACATTAAAAATTATTTTCTGCCTAAAAAATTTCATAATTATCATATTTTAATTTATGATTTTATGAAAAAAAAAACTATTTTTCTAATTATATCTCACACATACCTTCACATGAATACAAAGGAATAGGAATCACACACATGAATATACAGGTTAACGTGTAGATGATTTTTGAACAAGTGGAGGACTGTGATGCACACACGATTTTGGAGGTTTAGTCGGCATAAGTGAACTGTTTTAGGGTGTGGAGGACAAAACTGTGTGCTTGAAAATGAAAGCCATCGTTTTAAGACAGTGCTGGCTTCAGACTAGAATAATGTGACAATGAAACCACACAGATAGTGATAGAAACAAAAAATGAAAAAAAAAAAAAAAAAAAAAAAAAAAGCTTGGTTCATTCATCAAGACCTAATTCATCACTAGGGAACATATTTTGTGGAGTATATTAACTTGGGCAATTTAAGTTAAACAAAGTTCACAATTGAGATTAATGGACACAAGTTAATTGATTCTCAGGTTTTTTTTTTTTTTTTTATTTCCCCTTTTTAGAATGTATACAAAAAATTTTTTATTTTCACTGTAAATAAATCGTGTCAAACTAATAAAATTTTATTAAGAAAAAATGTATTATGATAACACGATTTTAAAAATTAAACTGAAATTATATTATATTAATATTATTTCATTTTAAAAAATAATCATATTATCATAATACGATTTCAATTAACTTAAATTAATATTTTTGATTATATTAAAATTATTTTTATAATATAATTATACTAATTTAACATGATTTATCTATATCAAAAATAAAAAATAAAATTTGTTAATTTTAAAAAGTTTATGAAAAAATTACATAAGAATAAGAAAATATCGATTATTAAACCAGTGCAAAAGTTTTCATTTAATGATTTGGTTATCAACCATTTCCATTATATTTAAATGTCAATATCAAAAAAATGTCAATATTTTTGAATTATATTTAAATTCAAAGTAAGATATTTATAAATATTAATATTTTTAAGGTAGACTTAAAGTCTACTAGTTAGATTTCTTAAAACATCAAATGTTGATATAGATGAAATATTTAATATTTTTTATTATTTTTACATATGGGTAATATTTTTTTCACTCACATGCTTAATGAGTATAATACTGGATTTAATAAGATTTGAAATTAATGAGTGGAGAATATGTTCAAAATCATATTCATATTCTCCAAAAAAGAATAAATCAACTGAGATAAAATATTGCTATTTTTTTATTTAAAAGATAATTTGTTTACTCCTTTTACATATACCACATCTACGCAAGTTCCGACACCACATATTAAGCATCTAGTAATAAAGAGTTATTGTTATATTTTACTTTGTAAATAAAAATAGACTTATTAATTAGCTCTAATTCATTTTTATATCAAAATATCAAATATTAGTACATAATTCTTCACGAGTAGTGTAAATATGAAATATTGATAACAAAAGCTTAATTTCTAATTAGTGCAAATTATATATATATATATATATATATATATATATATATATATATATATATATATATATATATATATATACGCGTAAAAATTATATGAAAATAAAATTGTTAGTTTTATTCATTCTAATTTTATGTTGAGACATACATTTACAAGCCATGTTGCAAATCAATAATATCTATTGTTCCAAATTAATTTCTGTTAAATAAAAGTTACAGCTACAAAAGGCTAATTTAATTTAATTAATCATGAGTAATTGACATTTTTTAATTTAATGTAAATTAATTAATACATATTTTCTTTGGCAATTCTTTATCAATTGTTTTAGAAAAATAAATTCATTGCTATTAAAAAAACCTTCATACATTTGTATATGTTCAGTAAAAGTAAATATTATGAAAATTAAATAAAGTATACAGTATTTACTTTTGGCATGAATGTATATATTGTAGTGTACCTGCGTGAAAGAAGACAAATTCTAACAAGAAAATTTTCCTTTGCTCTGTTGAATTTACTTGTACTTGCTTCGAGTTTTACAAAACCATTCATGAAAATGGGAATACGAGAATTAAAATTCTTATGTACATAATAGAAATTATAAAAAAAAATCTAAAAAATTACTCATTTTAAAAAAATCTCTATTACACACAAGTTCTCATTCTAATCTCATACAATGAATGAAAATATTTAATATTACAGTTTCATGAAAGGTTTTTTCCCCTACCATTTTCATGTACAGAAATTATACCAAAAGTGTCAATTAATGCCTTTAAAATAATTGAACTCAATTAATTTGGGTATGTCCGTGTTTTCAGGCATTCTGCAAAAACACATGGCTGTCCAACTCAATTTTAATATTTTTCTGCAATTCATTATGATTTTTTTAATGTTCAACATTAATATACATCTTTATACCTATACTCCTTCTATGTCTTTTTTGTTTTCTCTTTCCATTTTCTTAGATACACAAAGAACACATATTTGAAAGAAAAAAGTGCATTATACCTTTATATTTTCTAAATATACTAGACAAACGAATATGTATTTCCCAAATTAAAAACATAAAAATAGATAATTCTATATATATATATATATATATATATATATATATTAAATGATTGTGTAGAAGGGAAGGATTTAACACTATATATAAAATGACTGTGTCTACCTCTAAATCATTCAACATTTATGGTTATTCTTTTAGTGTTATACGACTTTTAGCAAAATTATTATGCTATCATATATCAATTTATATTATTACTATTATTAGTAATATTTTTATACGATAAAGAATAGAGTACCGTAATAAAAATTGACATCATCAACAATCATAAAAAAAAAATCTAACCCTTTATACAATGTTACAAATAATATTATATACCTAAGTATGCTTTATACATTTTCTAGTATCTTGTTCGATAATGTATATTTCTATGACGCACCACTCTTACTATGTCTTCGTAATTTAAATTTCCATATTTATTTGAAAACAACAATAATATGAATTAAATGATAAATAGTGAATAATAAGAATTCAACGCACTTAATTTCCATCGAGCTTGACTGAAATGCTTATTTTTAAAACAATTAAAAAAATATTAGTTGGGACAACATATTTACTAAAAAAAATATAACTAACATGTAGAAATAAAAATAATAATAAAAAAAAAACATTATTTTTCCCTTTGTTTTCTTATTTTGAGTTTGGATTTACATAGTCTAATACAAAATAATTTTTCTCACTCAAAAACATACAAATAAAAAATTTCTGCATACTTATATACTAACATTTTTCATAAATATTTAATATGTTCAACAATATAATCACTCTAACATAAATTTAATCAATCAAGTACAACATTATATTTTATGTACATCTTATTAATATTGATATTTTTTCACTCTTAATTAGATAATAAAAACCTTCATCCTTCCTGACCTCTCCACTTAATACATTTATCTATATGACTTTAGTATAAGTTGAATTTAAATATCTTATTAAATCCTCAAGCTTAGTGTTTAATATTCATTCTCTATATTGAGCATCAATCACATTTTGTGATTCACATCAATACTTTGAATCTATTCAGAATATATACAACTTGTATAAAAAAAAATATAAGTAATACAATAAATAAATATTTGATTTAAATTTATCAACAATAAAATAATTAAGTTAAACAATAAAAAAAAAAACTAACATAGGAATGACTCTTGAGCAATGCTTCTTTGCTTGAGTGTGATCCCTCCATAGAATAACAAATTTATATCTCTTGGTCCTTGAGATATGAGTATTGGCTTGAGTGACAGGTCATTGCTTAGGAATATACTCCTAATAAAGATAGAATCAACATTGACTCTTTATTAATTGAACAATCATTTGTTGCTTGAGTGATGAGAGTGACTTTAGATAAAAAGATATTCTAGAGTGATAATGGTTTCTAGAAATGAATAGCTAAACCTTGAAAGTTCTAATCTATATCCTTAAAATATAATTGAAGTTAACATTTATCATTCTAGAACCATCACTTCTAAAACTTGTGAAAGCAATAAGTTCATACATTCTCCCCAACAACAAAAATTTCACCCTTAAAACGATAAACCTAAAGTTCTCTTATCTTCTCTTTCAATTCCTAATATGAATCTCTCAAATGATCCATCAATATATTTAACTAGTTATTGATTAAATCATGTGTAATCAAATCCTTAAAAATCTATATTTAATATTTGAAATTAACATATATTTGGCCATAATAAATTTACACACATTAATCTTTAACATTGCAAACAATGTCCAACACACTATTTTATAAACAAGGAAACAATTCATTAATATATGAAAATCATTTTAAGGAATCAATTGATCATTAAATGGTTTAAGATCTCGATCAATGTGAAATTAAACTCAATTCAAGTCTTTCATCTATCAAATATGTTTATAATGTTTCTCTATTTAGAGCTTAAGAATAGAAGGAAGCATAATCTTTCATGTCGAGGCTTACTTCAACAACCACCAAATATCAAGAATATTTATGTGCAAAGTCTCTATAAAGACAAAGTTGCTAGAAGATCAAACAATAAACTATAATGTAAATACTCCTGATACAACTCTTTACTTTAGTATTTTATGTAATTTTGGTTTTAGTGGAAATGGCTAAAATATTTGTATTCTTCACTCTAGAAAGTTAATCATCTATGAGGAAACACTTGACATATCTTCTCTCTCCCAGTCTATCTATTATAAGTGTAAAAGGTATACCATGTAATCGTATAATCTCTCTAATATGCAACTAAACAAGTTTATATTTAAATATCTTCATATTTACGAGTAAGAAGTGAACATTCTTCATCAATTGATCAACTATAACCTCTAAATTTGTGACCTCTCACAAATTTAGTAAATAAGTAAGAAATTTTATATTAATATTCTCCCCTTTCTAGTTTGGAATCTTTAATTACTAAAGTATTTTCATAAACTTCTAATATTTAAATTTATTTTTTTGAAAAGTGAAACATGATGTTATAAACTAAGTCACATCTACTTTTATTTCAGACCACAATAAAGACTTCTTCAAGTTTTAATACACAATAATCATATAGAGATGCAAATTAAGGAGACTTTTATGTTATTCTTGCATAATCATTTTCTTACATTCACTACCCAAGAGTTTTCTACGATGTTATATAGGGAAAATAATTTAATCTATTTTAAATTCAGTTTCATAATTCATTTTGTAAAGAAAATTATTTTGTCAAATTGATTTTGTTTATCGAAATTAAGCGAAAAATGAGCATTGAAGTTTTTATACATAAACCATTCAGTGATGAGTGATGAGGGCCTCTCAAGGCTCCCATGATGCCAAAGAAAGTCCACTCCAAACCCTTAAGAATACAAGACGCAAAGAAAATAAGCAAACTTCCAAGTAGGTGATTCTTGGAAATTATTGGATCTCTTTGCCTATCTTTTTGTAGAGTTTTGTTACAGAAAGATGGGGCAGTAATCCTATCTAGTTTAGGTGAAAATTGGAGGTGGTTTGGTGGTGAAAAAAAGGAATGGTCGAATGGTCTAGGTACGGTGTTTGATGGGGAATCTTGGAGAACTTCTTTGGTGTTTTGGTGAATGTAGGTGGATGGTATACGACTGAATGGAGTTTATGCTTTTGGGGTGTATCTTAATGGCTAAAGGATATGGAAAACTTATAATGGTGGAAGCTCAGCAAGATTACACAATTAGATGCAAGATACAGAATGGAAAAGAAGACAATGGATGATAGTGCAAGTGAAAAATGCAAATGGAAAAGAAGTAAGGAAGGATGGAGTATTTCCTTACTAAGGTGTACACACTGTAGGGGTAAGGCTGCTATAACCCTTAAGGGCTTCTTCGGACTAATCTTAGAGGCTCCAAGAAGACAAAGGAGAGAAAGTTGTTAGAAAACTCAATCAAGCTCACTCTTCTCACAAAGGAAATCCACTCACAAGCTTTAAAGCTAAAGTTTCTTAAAGGTGTGATTTTATATAAAGGGGAGATGCCATTTTATAAACTAAATCGTGCACTCCAAGCCCCAAAGAAGAGTGTGAGACTTATCCTAACACATTATGTCCTTAGGGTTTCCTTATTTTACCCTATGTTAAACTTATTTTTGGGGTTTAAGATAATAAACATAAAAACTATAAAGAAAGTTGTCAAATAAGACTATTATAATTTATGTCTCTTTTCAATATTTTTTTTCATGTGAGAGGTTTTCTTCTATGTTTATTACATTTTTGTATTCATTAATTTGTCTTCTTAAGATGTCTTCTCCAATCTCTTCTTTAATTTAAGACTTCATTTTTTTTATTCTCATCACTTACCTTTTCCAAATCTGTTTAGTCATCTTTAAAATGGTACAATGAAAAGGATATGTGAAGAGATGTCTTAGTGTCAAAATATAGGTTATAGAGAAGCTTAAACAATATTAGGAATTGCACTATGAATTCTAATTGATGGAGAGATTTGAGGAACGTATGGGGGAAATGGTGGATATGTGTATAGGCGTTCAATATGTACACCAATGCTAAGGATCACTTTTTAGGATTTGATTTGATAGGCATGAGCAGAAAAGGTAACTGTGTATGAAGAATCGTATGAGGTGGCAATCATATGGAGTATTTAGAATCATGAAAACAATGTTATTTTGAAAAATTGTAAGTGTGACATAATGGAGATATTCACCTTAACTCAGATTAAAACATGGACATCAATAACAAGAAAATATAAAAAGGCAGGTTGGTGTCTAAATCTAATTAGTTGCCTTAAATTCGGGAGTTGAGAAAAAAAAGTCTAGCTTGTAGAAGGGAATGTTAAAGTAAGAATGTTAATGGTGTGCTCAAATTGTGAAGTTGTTTTTTTTTGTACATATTAAGTTGTTTAACATATGAAGTACCGTGTGCTCAAATTGTGAAGTTGTTTTTTTTTGTACATATTAAGTTGTTTAACATATGAAATACCGTAGCATTTTGTTGCACGAAGGAAGGTTTTATATTTACTACAGGTGTTGTGAAAGGACTTCAATTACACTCTACCAAATTTCTAATAGAAGCTTCTTAATTTTCTGGTGCTTTTATCTAAGACAAAAAGTTGTAAAGAAGCATACAACAATGTTGTAATGGCTGCAAGTTTTGTCTAATAGAGACTATCAAATAGTACTGCAATTTTGTACCTCTTTGAAAGAACTGGACACATAAGCATCACCTATATAAGATTATAAGACATGGTAACCTGTTCTTGAAGTTAGTGTAAGTTTTGGCATTCTAAACTATTTTAACACCTCTGTATCACTTAGGAAGAATTGTTTTCTTGGTGATGTATATATGCAAAATTTGGAAGGAATTTGGGACAAGTTTTATGCTTTCGTGTGTGCAGGTTCTAGCTTTCAAAGGTTGAAGATGTCAGGACACAATTACAAGATCTGTGATAGCCTTATACCCTCAATGTTGTTAAAAAAACTAGCGAAAGACAAAAGTTGTTGTCACATTTTCAGCTCCAACTCATCTTGCATGAACAGTACACCCCATGGAAGGTAGAATTATCTTGCATGAAGAGTATTAAAATGGATCACTACAAAGTAGAACACTCAATTGGATTAGTACTCCATCTACAACATGAGTAGTGTTGATACGATACCAAAAGATGATAGTATTGCACACAAAGAGAATCTAGTAGAGAACTTTAGTAGTGTAACCACATCAAGGAATGTGAATTCAGGTGAAGCTATCAAATTGAAGGTAAGATGCACCAAGCAAATTAGTAACACATGTTTTGTCTATTGTACTGAGTGACTTTTGGCTAAAGTACTCTCTACACTTATGCTTGGCTTGGTTTTGGTTTGGAGTTTTGATATAAGTATTACATAAGAGAAGGGGTATAGAAGTTGTGTGTAAGAATGTTTTATTGAAATCCTTGGTTCAAAGTACCTTGGAATCTATGTTTTTTTAGCTTTTTGTATAAGGGTTAAAATACTTCTTTTATGCTTCCATTTTATAATATATTCTTTATCACTGATTAAAAAAAATATTTAAACCATTCAATCATTTTCTAATTGTTCATCTATTTTCCTTTAGCTTAATAAATTTGAGTTGTGTAACTCAAAAATTTAAGATTTTATCTCTGAAGTTATTTTGCTAACTAATTTCAAGTTATAAATACCAAAATTTTCAACTTTGTTCTCTTTAGGAAATCCACTCATAAGTTTAAAATCTTTTCAATACATTTAATACAGTGTTATTTTGATGGATTGATATCTAAGATTTAAGTATAACACTTCAAGAAAAAAGTCATTTAGACACCAATTTTTAGCTACCAAATAAAATGATTGTTAATTGTGACTAAAATAACCACCAAATTAGATTTTGATTGTTAAATAACTACAAAAAATAAAAGTAATGATTGAATTTAATGACCAATTAAGTCAAGATAATTGGTATCTAACATTAGCTACCAAGATTTTAGTCACCTATATCATTAGATCCTAAATTGGTATTGGTGTCTAAATAGCTTTTTGCTTGTAGTGTAAATAATTTTAAGTTCATAAATAAAATTTGTTTAAAATCAAATTCTGATTGATTAAAAATAATTTTTACTTAGTCAAATTCAGTTAAGAAAACAAGAGAGAAGTTAGAGAAAATTAAAAGGATGAGAAATTTTAAAAAGATATTAACTTTTAAAGTAAATAACTAAATAGCTAAAATTTAATTTATATTTTTAAAATATAAATTAAAATTTTAATATTTGTTATTAAAAAAATTATATCTTTTAAAACTAGTAGAAAAAAACAAGTTAATACACATGTCAAAGAAAAAGCCAAAATGTATAAAAGAGAGTATCTAAGTCATCAAAGATGCAAAAGTAAGTTACAGAAAAGGGGTCACATTGAAGAATATTTAGAGATGGTGTACTATGGTGCAGAAGTTCTAAACTCATTAAAGTTATAGAACTTGTCACCAGAGAGAGTGAGAGAGAGAGAAATTATAGACTTTCTAAAAGTGAGAATTATATTGTTTACTATCTCAAGGCTGTAACTTATTTCTTGTCTGTTTGAACCATTTTAAGATTGCACATCACAGTAAATTTGAACCATTTGAAAATTGCATATCGCAATGAATTATGATTTCATTCCTTTTGACTGAATGAAAAAACCACCACTTTCATTTCAATGTTCACCTAATTTTGCTTTCTTTATGGCATTGAAACTCTATATATCTAGTGAATTGAGTCTTGGATTTAAGTTTATTTCGAGAAATTATATGTTGAATACCAATTTTTATATGACAGATATTTATTTATTTTAATTTAAAATAAAAATCAATAACAGTCATTTATATACTTATTGACCATGAATTTTGTGTTTCTTTATAAACATAATCTTACAATATGCATCCGAGGGAAGAGATAATTCTCCTTCTAGAGGCCTTTTATCTTTTTGGTAGACATTTCCATGGATTTACTATTAAATTAAAGCTCCACATAAAATTATATAATTTAAGTATAATCCAAAAAATTACAAATAAATTGAAAGAAGGAGTTACAGGAAGCTAATTGAAAAATATAAAGGAAAGAAATTAAAGTTCAAATATGTAAATTAATAAAAAAATTACTAAACCGTGAATTTGTAAGCTACCCATAATTAAGATTTGTGAATTACACAACTTTATTACATAGTAAACAATATATATTAATTATGCAAATTTTAACTACCTGTAATTTTCTAAAACTATTTTTTAATAACTTTTGATAGTATCTGTATCTCTTTAACCTTCACTATTGATAGTTTTTGTCTTTATATAGCATGGCAGTTGATTTTTCTTCTGGTCTTGATACTCTTTGAACACCATTTTAGTTTTTAGACCCTCTTATCATCCTGAGACATTATTATTGAATTAAAATGTGGAAGTTAACTTTGTTAATTATATTAAAATTAATTGGCAAATGGTTGATTGTTTGAAAATATTCTATTTGACTAACAAATATCATAACCAACATTTAAATTTTCTGGTCAATTTAAATCTTCCCATAGTAATACAAACCCCTAGGTTTGTGTAATCACTACAACATAAACTATATTATTCATTCATAATTTTGTTGAATTGAAAATTCATGCATCCACGTTTCGAGGTCACTCGTGCAACATTAAAGTACTAGAATATCTTAGAGGAACTTAAATAATTCTTTGTGGAAAAGGTGGAAGAGGAATAGAAAATCTTTTTTGACCTATTATTTCATGTTTCCAATGCCAAAGAGAAGAATTAATGTGTTCTTAGACCTTGGGGTTTTCATCTGCTAAATTGTACCAACTCATTCCACGTTCCACACCATTTCCCACACATCCAATAAAAAACGTACAAGTAAAAATATTCATAGATCCTATCATTTCTGTCTGTCACTAAAAATATATAATACACACACATTCAAGATCAATGAATCAATGTCATCAACTAAAACTGGTCTTAGATAAATCTTTATATGTGTTTTAACTTTTTTCTAATAAAATTCAGAAAAATGAAAATTAATTTCAGATATATACAATAAGTACAGCTCAGTATCAGCTTCACATGCAGATGATATTTGACTCACACGTATGTAGAAGATACAAAAAATACATGCACACCAAATTCCACATATAATGATTCAAACCATTTTTTTCTCGAAGTTATAATTTATTTGTTAACAGGAACATGTGCATGTATGCCATCTGCATAAAAAAAGGACAGAAGGCTCTTCAGCACCATAGTGAGCCGAAAATGTAGGTTCTGTGGCAAGATGCTATATTCTCGCTGCTATATCATACATGTTCCTCTCACTTCTTCAGAAATTGCTGACCCCACTAGTGGCCTCCATCACCATCACTTAACTTCAAATACATATTAAGATGCAATTTTCCACAAATAATTTGGTAAAATTCACATATAATTATATCTTTTAAGCAAGCAAGTTACAATCAGACTAATATCAATAAGTTAAATACTCAATTAAGATTTTAAACTGTGCAAGTTATGAAGATAATTGGAATCAGATCAGTAACATTTAAGGTTTTTGACAAAAACCATGATGTTTGTTTTGTTCTGCATGCAGAAACCTAGAAGCGTGTGATCTTTATCATCCAGAAATTAGTTTATCTTTTACTTGAGAAAAAACTCTGTGAACCCTTTGTGAACAAAATTTTATTGTCTGCATTCTCAATAAGGTTGAAGAGAGTGAAAGTGATGGGTCAATGGAGGGAGCTGCAAGACTGCACAAGACTCCTTGTATAATGAAATGGGCATTATGTGTGTGAGATGTTATTATTTATTATTGTTAGGTCTCAAAGTTTGATTGAAAGTTGGTACAGTGAGGTTGACAGAAGATGAAGCCATGCATGGGGATAAGAACAGAATCATGATTGGAACTCACTGTTCACATGCACCTACAACGTCATAATTCTCATGTCAGTACATAATTGCTTCACAATTTCCAGCTGCTGCTAGCTCTTTTCTCTTCAGTACTTAGCGGGGAGACACAATCATCGTCTACTTTCACTTTTTTTCTTTTGGTTAAAATGGCATCATATAGAATAATATGGTAAAAAAGATAAAACTATATAATGTTATATATATACAAGGAGCATCATATAGAATAATATGGTAAAAAAAATAAAACTTCTTGGAGCATTTTGGTTAAAATGGCATCACATAGAATAACCTTCTTGGAGCATGGATCTGCTGGGGTCTAATTTGCCTGAGAATTGGCATAACTATCATGGATATATAGCAGACTTAAAAATAATCACTGAGACGCGTTAATTTTAGTTAAAGTAGAATTTTTAATACACTCTATATCGGTTTGTAAAATAAGATTTCTATTTATTTATAAATTATTAAAAGATTTTATCTCTAGTAAATTTGTAATTTTCAACACACTTTCTCAAGATTGTTCAACTCATGTGTGAGACTATATTATTTAAGGGGTGATTCGATAAATAGCGGGTGATCAATAACCGTTATAGATACGCTCTGAAATGAACTTTAAACCTAACTCAATCTTTTAAATTGATTTGTATAGTGAGATTTACATCTATTTATAAATTATTAAAAGATCTTATCTTTATTTGAAATGGGATATTCAACATAAATAACTTTATAATTTGTCTCTTAATCTAAGTTTTGCCGTTAACTCAATTTTGCTGATTATAAGAAAAATTAAAATCTGCGATTATATTCTTTATTTTGAATATATCACTGATAAAATTTGTAAAACTTTTATTCTTTGGTTGGTGTGATCCAATGATGGTGATGATACTATAGTCATTATTAATGAGTGTGTCTACTTATTTGGCTAAGGTTGTGTAGCAGTATCTACTTCCTCAACAAATATATATGGTGCAAATCAACATGCTGCATGGTGCATTCACTCGCATCCTATTATATAAGAGTGAAAATGGGACAACTATCGAAGATGGTTTATCAAATTTCATATTAAACAGAAATTAAAAACTCACTACTCATAATCAATTTTATCAATAATAATATAGATACATACATTAAAATTTACAAACAAATTTATCCGTAAAATTTGTATATACATGAACAAACTAAATAAGCTTATACGAACTCTTGCAATGTCATAAAGTAATTTTACTAAAAATAATATCTAATTACACATTTATTTACATATCACAAAATTATCTATTGGAGAGCATTACAACAACATTTCATTCACACTTTATTTCTTTACTACTCATTAGTTTGATTTATAAGTTTTTTTTATCAGAAAAAATAAATAAATTAAAGTGATACACAAAAGAATGTCCTAACCCTTATAAGGAAGTCTAAAAAACTGTTTCAAAGACATACAAGTCCCGATTAGTAGATTATATTTTCTCCACCACAATCCAATAAAATTAACGTGTGGCACTCCCACAAACCAACACAACAAAATATCATAACACATCCTAACATTTGTGGATAGTAAAAATTAAAATTTATGAGACTCTGACATGCTGGTTACTGTGTGTCCTATTGCACCGAAAACTTTTATCTAACAAGCATGCTTCAATGTACAATATCTCAATTATCAATAATAATAATAATAATAATAATAATAATAATAATAATAATCAAATTAAACATGCACGAATAATTGATTACATTTTTTTATCCAATATAATCCCATATTATAATTTATAAGTAATAATAATAAAATAAAACTTGAGGTAGCTGAATTAGGATTTTATTACAAGAAGAACCTCTATAAAGTAGATGACCAATTTGGTAGCATCTTCTTATATATTCCAAAGTGAATTTTACAAAGTCTCAAAAGGTCCTATTTATAGATTTATTGGCCGATCATTTGAAGAAGCAAGTGAGAAATTTGAATTCAAAAGCCTTTGAAAAATTGTGCATGTAGTGTATTAAGTGTCATTTGTCCACTCATGCTTTTTACATTAGAGCATGTGTTAAAAACATGGAAAGCATGCACTCCTCCTCAATCTTAGATTGGCCTAGGATTTTTCTTGAGCCTTTCAAAGCCAATTGAAATCTTAACTAAGTTAAAGAAACCATAATCTACTTAAGATCCAAATATAAGTCCAAAGTCCTAAACTATTTGGTCCCAAAAACTATACCCAAATATTATACACTACTTGACCTAAAACAAGACTGATGAAATCATATTGTACTCTACAAAGTATTTACAAACTAAAGTTTAACTCATGTTGATAAGATCATGGGCTTGTAGAGGTCAATTGAGTTATAATCTCTCTATATTCTCCTAACTCTAGTTATTGGTTCCTTATCAAAATTTACAAACAAATTACATGACACAAATTATTACACATGTGAACAGTTAGAAAAGGATCTTATACGATGTCACAAAAAAACTTTACTAAAATCTATCTTTAGTTACACAATTACTTAATATCACAAAATTTGTATTTTGAGCAGTACTATGAGAATATTTCATTCACACTTTCTTTATTACTCAATGATTTCATTTATAAATAATAATAATAATAAATTAGACATGCACCATTACACTTTTTATCTAATATAATCCTATCTTAGAATTTATAAGTAACAATAATTAAAAAAAGGAAATATAACTAACTTTTATGTTGTTATATCCGTCAATTTTTCTACACTACTTGACTTAAAACAAGACTCATGAAATCCTAATATACTCTGTAGAGTGTTTACAAACTAAATTTGGCCCATGTTGATAAGATAATGGGCCTGTTGAGGTCAACTGAATCCTAATCTTTCTGTATTTTCCTGATGACTCTAGGTTGGTCCCTTATAAAAAACTACAAACAAATTGATTGACACAAATTTATATACATGTAAACAAACTAGAAAATAAGCTTATACATGTCATAAAACAATTTTACTAAAAATACATTTACTTACATATCACAAAATTTGTATTTTGAGCAGCACTACAAAACTTTTCATTTACACTTTCTTTATTACTCATTGATTTCATTTATAAATAATAGTAATAATAATAATAATAAATTAAACATACATGATTACACCTTCTATCTAATATAATCCTATATTATAATTTATAAGTAACAATAATGAAAAAAAAGAAATATAGCTAACTTTTATATATTTATATCTGTCAATTTTTCTATACTACTCAAAAACAAAACCCATGAAATCCTACTGTACACTGTAGAGCGTTTACAAACTAAAGTTTAGCCCATATTGATAAAATTATGGGCCTGTTGAGAGGTCAACTGAATCTTAGTCTTTCTATATTCTTCTGACTGTAACTCTAGTGGTTAGTCTCTTTTCAAAATTTACAAACAAATTGATTGACCACACGAACAAACTAGAAAAGGAGCTTATATAACGTTTTACAATGTTATAAAACATTTTTGCTACAAACAATCTTTAGGTACACATTTACTTACATATCACAAAATTTGTATTTTTAGCAACACTATGGTACTTTCTTTATTACTCATTGCTTTCATTTATAAATATTAGTAATAATAAATTAAGCAGACATGATTACACCTTTATGTAACATAATCCTATTTTAGGATTTATAAGTAGCAATAATCAAAAAATAAATATAGCTAACTTTTATGTTTTATATTCATCAATTTTCTACACTACTTGATCTAAAACAAGATCCATGAAATTCTACTGTACTTTGTAGAGTGTTTACAAACTAAAGTTTAACCCATGTTGATAAGATCATAGTGTTTGTTGAGGTTAACTGAAGTCTAATCTTTCTGTATTCTCCTGATTAGAAGGACATTTCATTCACATTTTCTTTATTACTCCTTGATATCATTTATAAATAATAATACTAAATTAAACATGCATGATTGGACATTTGATTTAATATAATCCTATATTAGGATTTATAAGTAATAATAATGAAAAAAGAAATAAGTTAACTATTATGTTGTTAATATTCGTCAATCTTTCTACATTATTTTATCTAAAATAAGATCCATAAAATCCTAGTATACTCTGCAGAGTGTTTATAAACTAAAGTTTGACCCGTGTTAATAAGATCATGAATCTGTTGAGAGGTCAACTGAATTTTTATCTTCCTGTATTATATTCTTTTAACTATGACTCTAATGGTTAATCCTTTATCAGAATTTACAAATAAATTGATTGACACAAATTTGTACACATATGAACAAACTAAAAAAAAAGTTTATATAAATTTTTACAATATCATAAAACAATTTTACTAAAAACAATCTTAGTATACATTTACTTACATACCACAAAATTTATATTTTGAGCAGCCCTAGAAGAACTTTCCATTCACACTTTCTTTATTACTCATTGATTTCATTTATAAATAATAATAATAATAATAAATTTAACATGTATGATTAGACATTTTATCTAATATAATCTTATATTAAGGTTTATAAGTAACAATAATGAAAAATATATATAACTATCTTAAAAAATATATAACTAACTTAAGAAAAAAAAATATAAGCAACTTTTATGTTTTTATATATATTTTAATTTTCTTTTTTTATAAGTTATGTATATTATCACATGAATTTGTTACACAGTTTTTTATTTGACTACTTCACTATATCTTTTTTTCTTGTTTTTATTTGAATTCATTTTTCACTTTTCCTTATAATTTTTTTTTTGCTTATTTAACTTTGCACAATTTACCTGGTGACTACCATGATAAGTAAAGTAATTTATCAACAAAATGGTTAGAATTAGAGCTTCTACATTATCTTTGTCATTTCTCTTATTTCTGATAGTAATGTTTCCTCAAGCCCCCTACATAGTAGTGTGCAAATTGAATTTTGTACCTAATCTTGAAAGAAGTTTCTAACTATAGAATGGTGTTAACCTACTCATGATTAAATTTGTCAAGTTTTCATCTATTAAAAGAAAAAATAACAAAACTTTCTGCATAGAAGACTGCGCTAGTAGTTGGTTTATACACGAGACTGAACAGGGTTCTTCTTCTGCGGGCAGACAAACTGGTTACCGGATGTAACTGTATAAACTTCAGTTTGGGTCCCAACTATCCTGTTACACTAGTGAACTGTCAAATCACAAACAATTTTCTGATCAAGATTTGTAAATAGATTCAGAAATCAATTTTTTTATTTCACCTACCATTTTTAATTATTATATTGTCCTTAATATATATAAGTAACTTTTTTTGGTAATAAAATAAGGGAAGTTCATGGATTTTTTTAGACATGTTTAACATCCTTACATATATTTAGTTTCTGTAACTTTTAGTTTATAGTTTCTACAATATTTATTGTTACCTAATTGAATCCAGTGAGGTTAAAAACAAGAAAAAGTAAATATATACTGACATTTTAAAATAGTTTTATCAATATCTTAAACTAGTTACCTAGTTTATATTCCTTAAATAAAATTAAGTTTAAATTTTATGATTAAAAGAATGAGTTCTACTAAAATTAGTGAACTTTTTTTTATATAAAAAATACATTGATGAATTTGGATAATGTTACCTGACCATGACATTATCATGAATAAAAAAATTCTATAATTTGATTCAATTATAATTTATTATACATCATCGGTCTCTTCATTTTTATAAATGGTAATTTCTTATTGATAGTTATTAATGTTTTTACATTAATAATGCATGATCATTAAATTCTTTTAAAATTGTGATAGACAGACAGGATGATATATGTTAAGCATGAGTTTATCTCTTCTCTTTTTAATCATTTTAGTTTAATTATGTTAAACAGGAAAGATAATTAATTCTGAAAAGTAATGTGAGTGACTATTGTGATAAAATTACGGATCTATAGAATTCTAGTGATGTTCAATAATAAGGTAGTGAACTGTAAAAAAATCTTTTATCGTGCTCAAATTAAAGATTGATATTGGTTGAAAAATAATGTCAAGGGATCACAATTAACTTATTTTGATTGCTTTTTTTTTTTTTTCTTTTACATTGTTTGAAAACATTAGCTTAGCAAATATGCTCATTTTATGTTATTAGTTAGGTTATTGTTATTGCTGGTATGACATCCAAAGACCGCTTGAGATCCTTGTACTAGCTAAGCAAGATTTGTGTAGCTTTATTAGCATCCCTCATGGTTATTGAATTGTAATTATCTTTGATGTATTTGTCTTTTTTCAACTTACTCACATAATTGGAGTCTTTGGATATTTATGAGGTATCTGTAGACTTGATTTCGTAATAAATTGTAATATTTTTATAATAAGGTTGGGTTACCCTAAAGTATTTTTATTAAATTGATTCTTTGCGGTTAAAAAAAAATTATTTTTAAGTATTTTATCTTTGCTTATCTTTCAAAATAGGAATTTGCTTTTGTTTACTAGTTCCTATCCTCACATTTTGCAAAAGAATTAACATTCTCTTTTCCAATTTTCAAGTGTTATGTTGGAGACAAAAACCCGTAACAAGAAACATTACGAAGATAAAAGTTAAAAAAGAATAATACACAAAGACCAAAATTTAAAACTACTATCTAAAATATATTCAAGTTTCTTAATACTCACATTTTAAATTTCTTTCATAATAACTAAATGAAACAAAAAAAAATAGCCCAAAACTTACTCACAAACACAGGCTATTTTTATGATTTTGTACACCACTAACATGTTAAGGCTCACTCTCTAAATAAATGCCACAAATGCGTAAAAAAATGAAGTGAAAGGAACAGGTCTCTAAATGCCAAAGCTTGTGACTGCGTGGTTTCCCATTCTTTAGACTCAATTGGACAATGAATTAAGTTATGAGAACACTCGTTTTCTAAGATATATATATTAAGGTACAACTGTAAGGTAAGAAAAGAATAGTACAAATATAAGCATTGCTCTCATACAATCGTGTTGTGGTTAACTTCCTCCGGCAAGGTTTGTCACTCAAAAACTCAAGGCCTGCAATTCTGGCAAGTCAGAAAAAAAAAATTATTCCTAATTTTCTTATAAGAAATTGAATACAGCAATCAATGGCTGAGTTTACACATAGTGGGGGTCCGGCACTGAATGATGGAAATTCCCAATTTTGTAATTGGTAGAATAAGACCCATGTATTATCTTATTCTACCAATCAACATCACCTTGTGAATGTAATACATGAACTGATCTTCCATGAAAATGTAGAGTCAACAGTATTACTTCAATTCCAATCACGTGCATAAAAAAAAGGATAAGATTGCATCTCTTTTAATAATCTTTCTATAGAAGTGATGGAACTTAAGATTAAAATTTTTGAAAAAATAAAAAAATAATTATATATATATATATATATATATATATATATATATATATATATATATATATATATATTCAAATTTTTGAAAAGAGAAGTTTTAAGGAGCCATAGTTCTTATTGAGCGTTTAAAAGATTTGTTCTTTACTTGAAAGTAAATCAACTATAGATTTTGGATATTTTTAATCAAAGATTAAAATTACAATCATAATTGTAATGAGAGAAAAGTTAGACACAATAATATCTCTCTATATAAAATCATCTATATTAGTTATGTAAATATAAATGTATAAAAAATATTATAACATATATCAATTATGGAACCTTAGGTCTTAAAATATATAGTCTCAAAAATATTGAAACATACAAAATCATACTCCTGTCATAACCTAGAAAAGTTCTTTCCACATGTAACATTACTTTATTTAGTATAAAAAAATATGATTATAACATTAATACATGATTATAACATTAATACAACACATAATATATGGGTGAACTAATTTTTTAAATAATTATATTCATTAAAAAATTAGATTTTAGCAATCATTAAAATAGGTTATTGGTTTTGCCAAGTTCAACTTCTGCGTGCAAGACTTAGATTTCACCGCCACCAACGAACTGTTTATCGGAACTGCAGAGATTCTTAGAGTTTTTGCTTAGTCAAAAGATTTTGTTTCTATTACAATGAAGATGACCAAGGCTCAATATTGCATGCTGATTCATGGGCTCCCTATAGAATATTGGCAGCCTAAAGTTATCTTTTCTATTGTTAGAGGTGTTGGAACACCTCTTTCCTTAGATGATTGTACCATGAACAAAATAAGAAGTATTTTGCAAGGGTTCTTGTGGATCTTGATATGCTTGTGGAGCTTCCAGGTCAACTGTTGGTGGAACACCCTGGGTTTGCCTTTGTGGCTAAGATTGAGTATGAAAGGCTCCCTCCTCTTTGCCATGCTTGTAAAATGATAGGTCATTCTTTCTCTATCTGCAAGAAACACAACATTGACAAATTTTCCACTACTAGCCAGAAAACAGGTTCGCATAATGTTTCTTAGGCTAGATAAGTCTACTTGACAAAAAAAATCCAATGTGACTTTAACGGAAAAACCTGCTCATATTCAATCTGATAATCAGAATGTAGTTGTTGATACTGTTGAAGAGCTTGCTAAAAGTTCTGCTGCAGGAAAAAATGGGTCTCTTAGCTTGGATTCGGTCCTATCGTTGGACCATGGTTGGGTTGATGTTTGCCTCTAATCATCTTTCTCTTCTTGTTGAGTTTGCTTCTTCTTTGACATCTAAAAAGCCTTATACTTTCAAATTCTTTAAGATGTGGTTACAACATCCCAGTTGCAGACAGGTTATATAATAATCTTGGGATGAAAATGTGGTTGGTTGTCATGTGTTCATCCTGCAACAAAAGCTCAAGAGGCTAAAGATCTCTTTTAAGGACTGGAACAAGAATGTTTCTGGGAATGTTCATGAAGTTGTGGTTGATAAACAAAAGTCCTTTTTTCTTTACAACATCAGATTCAGGTCTGACCCTACTGAGATGGATATGCTTCTTGGTCAACACAACAAGTTATGCAAAATCTTGATATGGCTCTAGATTGTCAAGCCCTTTTTTAGAAAGAGAAAACTAAGATGCTCTAGTTTAAAGACGAAGATCATAATTCTTCTTTCTTTCATGTCATGGTTAAAAAGCGTGCCAATTCTAGTGGGATACAAAGACTGGTGGGGATTTGGTTTGAAGATCTTAAAGTTATTGAATAACACTTCTTTTTTTTTTATAAAACTATATATATGATTCTTCTAATACTAATAATGTCTCTACAAATTTCAGGGAAGATATGATTGTTACTCATATCCCTAGAGTTGTTTGAGGACGAGAACTCTATGTTGGTTAGGTTCCTTTCCAGTGATGAGATTAAGAAAATTGTCTTTTCTCTCAACTCTGATAGTGCTCCTGGTCCTAATGGCTTTGAAGGCTTTTTCTTCCATGGTTGTTGGAACATTGTGGATTCTGATGTTTTTAATGTTGTAAAAAAAAAGAAAAATTCTCTCATAATTGGATCCTCCCGGGAATGAATGCTAATGTGGTTTCTCTTATCCATAAAATTCATGGGGCTACTTCCATAAATACTTCAGGCCTATAACTGTGTCAAATTTCAGGTTTAAAATCATTTCAAAAATCTTAGCTGACAGGTTAGCTTTCATTGCTGCTAGGATTGTCTCTCCCAATCAAAATGGTATTACTAAAGGTCGTCACATTAAAGATTGTATTGGTATCACTTTGAAAGCCATTAACATCCTTTCTAAGAAATTACTTGGTGGTAATGTGGCTTTCAAGATTGATATTTCCAAAGCTTTTGATACCCTCAGTTGAGATTTTCTCATTCAAGTGTTGAATCACTTTGGTTTTCACCATACTTTCTTGTAATGGATTTTGATTATACTATAGTATTCTAAGCTTTCTATAAGGGTTAATGGTAATTTGGTTGGTTACTTTTCTTGTATTAGAGAGGTCTGACAGGGTTATCCTCTTTCTCCTTTACTTTTTGTATTGTTGAAGAGGTCCTCAGTAGGGGGATAACCAACCTTATTATAACCAAGCATATTCTTCCGATGGCTAGTCCTAAAGGGTTCAATTCCCCTCACATGTATGTTGATGACATTTTTTTTATTTTGCACGGCCAACAAACACTCCCTTTCTAGTTTTATGAAGTTTTTACATTCTTACGGTTTAGTCTGAGGTTATTGGATAAACACTTCAAAAAGTCATTTATTCATTGTCGACGCTTCTCCTAGCTTCCTTTATAAGATTAAAGATGTGTTTGATTCCAATAGGTGCAATATTCCATTTACTTATCTTAGAGTTCCTATTTTTGTAGGTTTTCCTAAAGCCTGGTTTCTTCAACCTCTTGCAGATAAAGTCAAGTCTAAATTGGCTTCTTGGAAAGGGAAATCTCTTAGCATGATGGAAAGAATAGAGCTTGTTAACTCTGTGATTTATGGTTCTTTTATCTTATATTTTTCAGGTTTTAGGTGGCCCTCCAGCCTTCTTAAGCTTATTGATAAATGGGTTAGAAACTTTATTTGGATAGGTGATATAGATAAATAGGAATTTGTGACTATTAATTGGGGTACAATTTGTAATCCTAAGTCTGAGGTTGGGCTTCAAGTTGTTAATTTTCGACTTGAAAATAAAAATTATCTTCTAAGGCTTGCTTGGGACTTTGCTTACAACTATCATTCTTGGATTTCTTTAATGAAGGCTCGGTTTCTTAAATCTATGTATCAGAGAGTTGGGTCTTTCTTTTCTTCCTCCATTTGACCTGGTATTAATGATTGGTATGATCTCATTTTAAAGCACACTTTTTTTACTGTTGGGAGAGGTGATAATATTAATTTCTGGAATGATCTCTGGTGCTCTGAGAAATGCATATCTCTGCTTGCAGGTGTTTCTTATGCCAAAAGAATTAAATTGAAAGCTACTATGACTCAAGGATGGAAAAATAGTGGTTCTTGGGATCTTTCTCCTTCTTTTTTAAATATTTAAGGTCTGCATAATTTACGTTATATTTCTCTGACCTCTTGGGAAGATACTCCTAATAGGATGCTGGAAGATTCTGGTTCTCTCACCCAGAAGGCAGCCAAAAAGTCTTTTAAAGATTCTAATCCTACTTGTTAATGGGGTAAATTGATTTGAACTAATTCTATTCCTCCTGCGAAGACTTTAGTGCTTTGGAAAGTTTTATATCAGAGGTTACCTATAGACAAAGATATTCAAATTAGAGACTTTTCTTTGTGTTCTATGTGGTCTTTGTGTAGAAAACAGGAAGAATCTCTTTTTCATCTTTCTTTTGATTGCTCTGTGACCTCCCAAATTTGGAATTATACCAAACAAGTTTTTCTTGAGTTCTCTCATATTTCTATTAATGATATTATTGATTTCCTAATGCTTGCAGGGAGTCCCTTAGTTAATATTGTTAGGTTGGCAACTATTACTTACTCTATTTGGATGATATGGAGGATGAGAAACCATGTTAGGTTTCACGAAAACATTTCTATCTGCTCGACTATCCAAACTATTAAAGATTTCATCAAAATGACGGGTAATTCTTCCAGGAAACACATGTGCAATGACATTGTTCACTTCTCTTATTTGAAGTTTTTTTATATCACCACGTGTAGTCGGAAAGAGATCTCTCCTATTCAGGTTATTTGTGAATTCTCTCATATTAATTGGGTGAAGATCAACACCGATGGTGCTGACAGAGGGTGTCTGGGTTTTTCAACATGTGTAGGTATTTTTTGTGGTAGTAGGGGTGAATATATAGGTAGTTTCTCCTCTTTCCTTAGGGTACAAAAGTCTTTATGTGCTGAGGTTATGGGAGTCATTTTGGCTATTGAGCTTGCTTGGAGCAAAGACTTCAGACGTATTTGGCTTGTGTGTGACTCTTCCCTGCTTTGTCAATCATTTTGTTTGTTTAATCACATTCCTTAGTCTTTGAGAAGAAGATGGAGAAAGTGTATAAAGATATGTAAAGAAATTAAGTTCAAAGTTTCTCATATATTCCGTGAGGGAAACCATTGTGCTAACAAGCTGGCTTAATTGGGTATTGAGAGTAAGTTATATTTTAAATAGTATGATAATTTACCTACTGTTATTAAATTAGACATTTTTTTATAATAGATATCAACTCCCTCTATTTCGTTTTGTTTAGCTTGGTTGAGGAGTATTTGTCATTTTTTCTTATCATGTGTTTAGCCTAGTCCCTCCATGATTTTTATTTTTCCTTTTAATAATATGTTTCATGTCATGGATTGTATCAACCTAGCTAAGACGTCAAAGGTGATAATAATGCCTAAAATTTAAAGAAAAAAAAGTACTCGAATACAATTTTAACACATCCAAATTAAATAGTTTGTTCATTTTAGTTTTTAGCATGAGATGAATGAGCATCAAAGGCAAGGGGTTTAATTGGAAAGTGGAAGGGAATTCAAAATGATTGCTAGGAAGGAATTATAAGTCCAAAATAAAGACATGAGTTTGTGGGAAACGTGTAGGACTTCTATGGTCTCTCCGAAAGGTGAAAGCAGAAGGAAGACATAAATGTATATATGTTGAACAGTATGTGGGAGAAGCATAGTGTGGCAGAAAATGGACCTTGAAAATAGAGCAGAGAGCAGAGGTGATAGGGACATTTTTCATGCAATTCAAGGCCATTTTGTTATCAAGGTGGAGCCACCAAACAACCCTGATCACACAAGAAACTAACCCCTTATTACGTACAAGACATGTAAAAGCAATATGAGGATCTTTGCACCACAGTTTAGGGAACTATTACCACAACTTGAAAATGAAAACACACACCCCTATTTATTGTACAACATTAACTGTAATATATAGGTAAGGATTCAACTACAATACTTTGATATAATGTCAAAGTTTTCTTTTTAAAGTTCAATTGCAGAAACAGATAAAATTGTTAATTTTCTTAATAATCATATATTTCTAGTTAGTTAACATTTTAAGTGATGTACATTAACAGTGTATAAAATTTAACAGTTATCAGTTAAAAATTAATAAAGTCAACATGTAAACTTTTCTACTTATTTTAATGTTGACAACCCTTACTTTAATTACTAGTTTGTTAGATTTAAATTCAAATTTTAACACTAATTAAATTGTTGGGTCTATTAAATCCCTTGTTATCAAATCCCTTGTTATCTGACCATTATGGAATTATAGGTAATATTTAATCTTATAAAATTTATGTTTGAGATGACAAATTATAAACCTGAAATGTGTTATATAAAAATCAACTTTACTTCATGAAGTAATTTTTTAAATTGAATAAACCTTATTTTCAACCAAACAAATGATTACTTTTCTATCAATACAATAATTAAAAAAAAATCATTTCCAAACATTCACTTTGTGTTAGAGACACTATTATAGGGTGAATATAATCTCTTCGCAGCAAAAAAAATTGGGAGGAAAAAGTTAATTCATGCAAACCATTCGTTACTTATTTCACTTTAGCATTAAAAGAATAAAATAAATATTTTTTTTCTAAGATATATTCTGTGAAATATATATATAATATAAGGTCAAGGCATGGCATCAAAATTCCTCAAGTGGCATAAAGTTATTACACCTCAATACCTAAAGATAAATGGCATATCCCGGAAATCCAGTGAGAAATTGACTTTAATTTTTAAGAGTCTTAACTCTTAAGAAGAGATAATGGGCCACACATTCCCTCCTATATATTTTTTTTATCAAACTTATTCTCAACCAAAAATCAGAGATTAATACATAGAAATCTAAGTAAGTTTTGTGTATTTTTAATAAAGTTTTCTTGGTGAGAATTGAATCTTTGACAACTTATTAAAAAAATTATCTACTAACTATGTTAGATACTGTTATTCTCAGTAACAATGATATTCTTTTTGCTTATAAAGAAAGTGCCAATGAGAACCTTATCCATTGATTTTGCAGAAAGCAAAGATTGTGTTATATACCCTTGATGTGTTGCTTCACCAATTTTTGTACACAAGTTGATGTCATTGGTGAGGAATTATTCCATGTTTGATACTATACAACTAACCTGACAAAATTCTAAGACGACCCTTTGAAGTTCGAGTCCAAATGAAGAAGCAGAAAGCCTTGAAGAGGGGAAAGTACTGAAAGACACTGTGTAGTGGCAGCCACTGCTGTGCTAGCTCATATTCCTTCCTTCACAGCTTTTTATAGAAAATTTTAACACAGCTCAGCTCCTAGCAGGACTTGGTTCATGGTTTTAGATTTTGTGTTTTCCTGCTTCAACAGTAACTAGGGCATGGGGGTCCCAAAAGCCAGTTATGAGTTTTAACCTAAATAAAGAAAATTAACACTGCTCTTGCATTTGATGGTTTTATTTTTTAGAACTGTTATTCATTAATAACACTTATTAATGAGTTCAAAGTCACCTAGGATAATTGTTTCAAAACATTAGGTTTCTGTTTTTACATGTTTGGTAGAGTTTTTAATGAGCTCTGAACAAAACTAAAAAAATGAATTTAGCATGAATAAGTGTTATTAGAAGGAGATCCACATGTATCTTTAAGTCATGAGAAAATAATTGACAAAAAATTAACAATAATATTTGAAAATGATAACTTTATCTTTTTAAACTTTAAAATGTTGTTGTTATGATATAATAAAATATATAATTCTTGTATCAGCAATAAAATTTCTATAAATATATAATATTTGCCTTTTAATGCTTTTATTGTCAAGAATATAAACAAGGGTCAGAAAGTTTTACATCAAATAAAAGTAAATAAGATGAATATTATATAAGAGAAAAATATATAAATTTGTTATCTTAGTACATTACTAATTAATATTGATTCTCTCTAATGTCTTTCTTCAAATAAGGTGCAAATGATATAAGAGTCATTGGTTGATATAAGTTAATCTCATCTCAAATAATTAGCAAGTGATATAAAATTTATTGGTTGATTTAAGTAGTAAACTCTGATATAATTTGTTTGCTTTTAGATTATATCACACTTTCCACTGCTATACAGTTTACTAATATAATTTTAGTTTGTTTTAGGGTTCTCACACTTTCCATTTCAATGCATATAGCTCTGGATTACCGATCAAAAGAACTTCAAATGAAAAAACAAACATAATTATATAATCACAGTTACAAAATATAAAATATTGCATTGAGTAGCTGAATAGTTGAAAATACTTAGAGAAAAGACAACTAAGCTTAAGCTTTTAATGCAGATGGAAAAGATGTGAACTAGGTACTTAGGATTGTAGTTAATACACATAACCAGCTACATGTTATTCTTGAGAGATACAAGAACTTTCATTTGGACAATTCTTTTCAACATTTTTCAACCATATATAGAAGAATATTTAATGAGTTTAAGCTTAAGATTAGATAATCTTCAAACCTTTATAACTGTCAAATTGTCCAATAGTCATAAGATAATAAAGTCTCCAAATTAATTATATTACCTGTCATGGTCTTAGAGGACAATCTTTACAAGGTTGTACATTTTTCAATACATTTTATCACTTTTTATTCCTTTAAAGTAAACAGTTTTATTAATTACTTTTATCCCTTTCTACTCCACCTAAAGTAGTTCAAAAAGACTTTTTTTCAAGTTTAATAATCAAATAGAAATCATTAATTAAGCCCTAAAAAAGATGGTTTTCAGTCCATTCACTCAATTACATATTATCATGTCACAAGCTTTTGAATTTTTCTAGTTTTATACCAACCTTGTTTCATTGTTATCAGTGTTCTTTATATTGTGTCTCCCCCAACCCATCCTAAAAAAATAGGTTTTGGATCCATATAGAAAATATCTAAATGGCATAGCCAAAATACTTCTGCAATCAACTTTTCCTCACAAAATCTCCAGAAATATTCAGGCAATAATATTTAATTACCGTTAACTAACCTTATAATTGGTAGGGAGATCCACAAGATTTGATACATCACTAGATATTATTGTTAAATTATAAGAAAAATGTTGGAGAACACCCCATCATTAGCTACAAATTCTTCACAGCTAATTAGCTTCGAAACTTCACCATCAGCTTGTAACATATGTCACAGAAGATCTTAACTTTGATAAATTATGAATCACAGTTCCAAAAAAAAATTGTTGTATTTGTCACACTTCTATTCAGCCTACTCATGATGCACTTGCTCACATGAATATGACCTTTCAACTTTCTTGTTCTACCCTATAAATTGTAATAATGTTACATTTATATATACTATTTTTGTAAGGATAAAACTTAACCTATTAGGGTATAATATGTGTTGTTTGTCCTGTTACCCTCACATCAATATAATAAGCCAAAAAAAGGTTAACATTAAGGATTATAAGTATTAGTAATTAAAGTGAATCTTTATTTCTGAGAGGAGAACAGTATAACAGTATCTACAGAATTTTTTGTCAGTTTTGATCATGAACTAAACTAAATGAATGAATTTGTCTTGGCCCTTTTGTAACATCAACTTCAAAAGGCTAAAAATCAATGTAATATGAACACAAAAGGCTTCCCTCTCCTCCAAATAAGCTTCCATGCCCCCCACTATGTTCATGCATTTCCACTCTCAATATTGCAAGGCTTCAAAGATGATGACTTCACAGTGGGAAAAGTAAAGAGTGGGGGCTCCAAAACAACTCAGAAACAGTCCATGAGAAATTGTATGTCATCAAAATGCAGTGCATATGTGCCGTGATATTAATTAATCTGCATTGAGGTGGCACTGCCACACTGTTTTCAGGTTCTGTCCTTATCTACTATGAGGAAGTGAATGAGTAAAATTAAAGCTTTGCAGGTAGCTCAATAACATATCATAACATAACAAGTGATTCCAAATAATGTTACTAGTCATTTATAATTGTGACTGCACATAACTCCCATTATGTTTCCTCATTAATACCATTTCTTGACCTTTGAGTCCCAAATCTGTGTGCAACTTATGCTCCAGATCTAATAATATCTGATATTTACCTTCATTTCCTATAGCAGACAATTAGAATTATTTGCTACAGCTCAGCCATATAAATCAACAACAGAAAAAAAAAATGCATCACTTCAAAAATTGATTTTGGAGGCTGGTTGTGAAAATGTGTCACCAAAAACTTTATCACATTTTAATTGAACCAATAAAATTCTGATATTAGACCATGTAATTCCTATAGTGGTTTAATTCAATGCTGGTTACATTGGAGCAATTTTGTTTTTGTATGAGACAAAATATATGGATGAAATCTTATGATAAACATGGTAAGCAACTATCTGGTTGATGCTATGCATTTGAGGATTGTAAGTTGATCATGTTTGTGCTTGTATGGTTGGGTTCTATTTTAATTTTTCCATTGGATAACAGGTTTGTTATCTATATTAAAAATTTATTATCTATGTTACTTGTTAAAAATTTTGTTATCCAATTTTGTCTTGATTAAAAATTTAGATGCCATTAAGATTTCATTTCTTTGAATTCACATTTTTAACATAGTAATTTTCTAAAAAAAAATTTAAAAAATTAAACCGGAATAAGTTTATTTTAGATTACTACTATACCCATCTATTTGTTTTTGTAAAATTTATAATTTAGACCGCTTCTTCCTACACCTCCCCAGATTGTTCCTGCACTTCGACAAAGAACATGAAAACACCTAAATGCCTTTAAATAATTTTAGTAAATGATCTTAATATAACTTGTCATTTCATTCTATACCCTTAAAAGTGATTTTCGTAAAATAAATAAAGATTTCGGATTATATGTTTCGGAAGGTATTTTCGAATTCTGAAAGTTATTTTCAGATTCTGAAAAAAAAAATCACATTCCAAAAGTTATTTTCAGATTTTGAAACTATTTTCATATTTGGAAATATTCTTTTAATTATTCTTCTAATTATATAATCTAAAATATATTTTATTTTAAATTTTAGATTAACTTATTCTGAAATACAAAATTATTTTTTAGATTAATTTATTTTGAAATATGGAAATAACTTTCGGATTGAAATTTAAGAGATGTAACCCCAAATACACTTTTATATTTTAGATTGGACTAATTTAAAAGTTACCATAGCACCACCCCCACCCCATTTACCAAAGGACACTTCCGTCATTTTCTTAAGGATCGTTTGGAAATATAAGATTTTGTAGAGCTGCGAAAAGAAGCTATGGAGGTGCTGGAAGAAGCGGTCTATAATTTATTAAGATAATTTTTCTAGAATGGTATTGGGCTGCTCGTACAACCAAACTTTGTTGCATCAGTTCAACCCAGATGGAAAGAAATAAAATACTTTGGACCAAAATATCAATAACAACAATAATAATTACGCTATAATAATATTATAATAATAATAATAATAATAATTACAACAAACAGGATCAGGATGGGGACTGAAAGCATCCATATTTCATTTTTTAAATGAAAGTCACAAGTTCAAAGTCGTGGATTTTTTATTTTTTCCGTCACATCAATGGTGTGATACATTTCTATTTATATTTATATTTTGTTAGTTTGAAGAGAATCAAAGATTACATTTTATCTTTTTATCACTCTCCTTTGAATAATTGTAGTTTGGGCATATCAAAGTTATTTTTAGTAAATGTATATTTCAAAACAAATTATTATATCTAAAATACTTATATATCGTATTAATATGTCTAAATAAGAAAATATTTAAATTTAGATTGAGATGATTCTTTTATCATATATTTTTTAAATAATAATAGAAAATATTAATATTATTGTCATATATATAATTTCATTTTAAAAGAAAATCTTAAAAATTGATAATATAATAAAGATATGTGATTTTAAAAAATAGTTCTTTTTTTATAATTTTAAAAATAAAATAGAATATAATTCATTTTAAATTTATTAATTTTTATATTTGAATTTATAAATAATTATTATATTATAAAATATATTTTTTAAAATATTAAATATTTCAAGTTATTTTCTCAAATTATAATTTTATTATGCTTTTTTAATTTTATATATATATTAAAAAATTAATATATATATATATATATATATATATATATAAAATATGAAATTAAACACAACCAATAAAAGATTGATAAAAATGTGGAAAAAATGAAAATCAATGTCTATTTTCTTCTTCCAAGTTTTTGAAAAAAATTAATAAAAGACAATTAAATATAAAAACCCAAATGAATTAAGAAACCTTATATTATACAATCCTAACAAGAGCATTTATCATTTATCAATACCATCGTATCACGTGCTTATGTCCCCTGAAGAAGTAGGGAAAAGGTCCTGTTATTCTCTATCATACTCACACTAAGAACTTTACCTTATTTTTATTAGACGAATGAAAATTATTTCAGGTTTCAGCTAATGGTGGACTCTCTACCGTTTTTGGTCCCCACAACATAACCAAAGAAAGAATTGAGTAATTAGAGGGCAGAAGTCTTAGGGATAAAATTGATAACTATGATATCTACGTCCATTAGTTTTTAAATATTTTGTCCAATCCAAATAATTCTTTCCCAATCTTCTGATCTGTGTTTAGAAGTGAAGCTAAAGGAAAGAGCATTTTAAGAAACCATATAATCTTGGAGTTCATCGCGCATTATAATATGTATTTTTAAAAAATATTAAATATTTCAAGTTATTTTCTCATTATAATTTTATTATTATTTTTAATTATATATATATATAATTAATATATATAATATGAAATTAAACACCACCTATAAAAAATTCATCACAATAGTTATAAATGATTTGTGTAAAGAAAAAATATTAAAACAAAAATTAAAAAAAAATGTTAGAGAAAAGAATTATGAAAATTATGTTGTTTTTTATTTTTATAAAAACATGTAATCCTCTATGTTTAATATAAAAATTATAATATAAAAATTATAGAAGACCAGATATAAAACTAAATTTATGAAAATCAAATTTATTATATGAAGATCAACAACTCAATTACTCATTCAATATGCATAAAGTCATTAAAAACTCATAAAGAAGTATTATATATTAGATGCTATTGTAATTAAAAAAAATAAAAAAATAACTAAATAGTAATTTCTTATATTCAATAATGTTACTTATTACAATAAATAAATATAATTAAAAAAAGTAAATATTACAATAGTTATTAAAATAAAAATTATTGTGAAAAAATTATAAAAAAAAGCTTTTTTTTAATTTTATAATGTTATAATTATATAGTATTTGAGGATAATTATTATTTATTATAATTATCTTTTATAAATAATAGAATTAATAGAATGAGTTATATTGAAAACAGGGGTAATTTTATACTTAAGTGCTTATCTGTTTCATAAGTACTATTACAAATATTAGTTAATTCTTCTAAAAATACTTATAGGAATTATTTTAATTAATTAAAATGGAGAAATAAAATAAATAAAATTATACAAATTTAAAATTAGAGATTAAATATGAAAATGCAATATTTTGACAGTATCTATACATTAAACTCGATAAGAAAATAGATAGAATGCAGATTATCACCACCAAAAGTCTCTTACATTTTTTCAAATAATACTAAATTTTATTTTTTTCTTTATTTAAATATTTTTATTTTAAAGTTTTTCATCCATTTTATCTTTGTTTTTTTTTATTTTTTAATCTTAGTATCCTTCAATTTTTTTCTATTGATGCTAATTCATAATTACTATAGATAAAAAAGCATTTCTCCATCATTAAAACTTACTTTTTCTACATATGTAACTAAAATTAAGATATGAAAATTAACAAAACACGCATAGCTTTTATATAGATGAATTATTGCTAATATACATTAGTGAAGTTAAATCATGAGTTATCTAGTACATATTTTAGGGTCACACTCTTAATATGGATTTTATCATATCTAACCACTTTGCTTCAAATGAACAATCATGATAGTAAGAATAGTTTATATAAAATTAAAATATTTAAGATGGGTTGAGATAGACTTCATGATATAAACCAATTCTCATCTTTCATCAAATGTTAACTTTTAGGTAGAGATAAAAAAGATTGTATTAATTTACCAATTATATATATATATATAATGACTAAGATATTATTAATTCTAGTATTAATCACAAACTTAAAAGATTATTATTTATTTTATTATTATTATTCACGTTTTTATCAACAGAAAATTTATAAATAATATTTATTGCATTTCAAGTCATATTACAATCATCTTACTATTTGAAAGTTTGATACAATTTTTATTTAAACTTAAAAAACATTTTTTTTCTCCAAAATTTGCTGACCCAAGAACCATACAAATTCGTGAAGTTCTCTCAATTTATAAAGCCATAAAATCATTTTAGGTCTTTTAAACTCTTGGGGTATAAGTCCATTGAAACTCAAATTACAAAATCTTACTCATCAAATTACTTTAAATACAGTTTAACTAAATACACTTTTATACCAAATTGTAATTTTAAATTTATCAAAATTTGAAAGATATTATTAAACCAAATAATATTCCAAAATGAACTAATTATTAGTTAAAATATCATTAAAAAATAATCTAATTAATTAAAACATAAATATAAATAAAACAAAAATCACCCAGCATAATACATTTTATCAATTACAAAAACAATACCTACATAATAAATTAAAGATTAAAAATATCAGTTAAAAAAAAAAAGAAATTGACACATGAATAATGATATCAAGGAACTACATGCGGCAGTTTGACTGTGTTTAAAACTGCCTCGTGATTCACTCTCCTTCTCTCGTCTCTTCCTATTTATATTCATTCATTCATTCCTTCCATTTGTAAAAGTCTTCTCTTCTCTCCAACAAACTCGCACAACCACCAACACTCCTTTTAAAGCTCAATCTTCCACTTTCTCTCTCACTTCACTCTTCTTTTTCTTCTCCTTCTTCCATTCCTCAATCAACTTTTCATTCTCTCAACCTTAATCTCTCTCAGTTCGTTTTTTTCCTGTAAGTTTTCTCTCACCCTTTTGTTTTTTCCTCAACTGGGTTGCATAAAGTTCTTCTCTTGAACAACATCTCAGTGGATCACTGAATACTGAGATCAGTTTTTCCTTTTCTTTTTCTTCAAATGGTGGAACTGTTGAATCTAATGCCATATTTTTTTACGTGTATCTGTCCTTTTTGGTTGATCTTTGAGATAAAATTGCATCGATAATAAACCTATTTGAAAAGCCTCAGTTTTTGTTCTTTTATACATTGTTTATTTGTAACTTGGCAGTGATGATAACAATATTTTCATTTTTTATGATTGTTATCATCATTGTTTGATTATTGGTTGTTGTTTATAAACACAAAAGTGATTAAATTAAACATGTTAGAGTTTACCCTAAGTTTATTTTTCATAATGTGAAGGTACAACTCATTAAGATTTGTGATTGAATTTACTGTCTACCAAACAACCATCTTTCTTATTTGGTTAGATTTTTAGAGTGTGTTTCGTTTTCCATGACAAACTTTGGCACTGGTTGATTGCATTGTTCTTCAGGAAAAAGACAGCATGGTTGATCAGGTTCAGCACCCTAGAGTCATTGAGAAGGTTGCAGGCCAGCTACATCTTCGCACTGGCCTTCCACTGTACCACCAGAGGCGATCTTTGGCGAACTACTCTAATGGTGTCTCATTCGGGAAGCACTCGAATGCAGCATTTGAGTATCCAGTGATGCCAGCATGCAGAGGTGCAATTGATGTCTCTGCTGTTGCAGCAACAGCCTCACCTGTGTTTGTTGCAGCCCCTGCTGAGAAGGGAAACTTCCTCATTGACTTTCTCATGGGTGGAGTTTCTGCTGCTGTCTCCAAAACTGCTGCTGCCCCCATTGAACGCATCAAGCTCTTGATCCAGAACCAGGATGAGATGATCAAAGCTGGAAGACTCTCTGAGCCCTATAAGGGTATTGGTGACTGCTTTAAGAGGACAATGAACGAAGAGGGTGTTGGTTCCCTGTGGAGAGGTAACACTGCAAATGTCATCCGTTATTTCCCCACTCAGGTAACTTATGTTGCTGCTTTTATCTCTTATGATCTTTTAGTAGAATAAACATGCATTATATAAACGTCATTTTGTCACTGATCGTGTTGAGATTACTATTTCTATTGTGATGAGAATAGTCATTCAACTTATTTACGTAAGTATATATTTATAATAATGAACCATGCAGAAATTTTCTTAACTTTTTCATATAAGACTTTTAAGATACCCTAATTTTTTATATATACAAGTTTATAATACTATAAGGTAAATCATTATTCGTTCTTTGCATTGTATTAGGCACTGAACTTTGCATTCAAGGACTACTTCAAGAGGCTTTTCAATTTCAAGAAGGATAAGGATGGTTACTGGAAATGGTTTGCTGGTAACTTGGCCTCAGGAGGTGCTGCTGGTGCCTCATCTCTCTTTTTTGTGTACTCCCTTGACTATGCTCGTACCCGTCTGGCTAATGATTCCAAGGCTGCAAAGAAGGGTGGAGAAAGGCAATTCAATGGCCTAATTGATGTCTACAAGAAGACATTGGCTTCTGATGGTGTTGCTGGTCTTTACCGTGGCTTCAACATTTCCTGCGTTGGAATCATTGTGTATCGTGGCCTCTACTTTGGGATGTATGATTCCCTCAAACCAGTTCTCTTAACTGGCTCTTTGCAGGTTGGTTTCATACATACCCTTCTTAATTGTCCTTTTTTGGCTGTTGTTATTTCATCAAATGTTTTTTAGTTGGACTCACTTTTATGTTACATAGTATAGTACTGACACAGATACCACACGGAGACGTCGATACGTCTAATCTATAAATTACAAGATACGAATCTATCTGTCAGTATCTAAGTGTAAGTATTCGTTTCAGTGTCCGATATGTATCAGACAGACGTATCACGTGTTAGTGTTAGTGTCAGTGTCTGTGTAAGAGAAACGTGTCTGTGAGAGAAATGTGTCAGTATCCTATATATGTGTCAGTAAGTGTTCGATAAGTGTCAGAAAAATATGTTAGTGTCCGATACGTGTAAGATAGACGTGTCCGAGCTTCGTATGGCTTCTGTTTCCGACTATATCCTTTCTAAATCTATTAATGTTTAGATTTGCTTCATTTGCTGACTGCAATTGTGATTTTGTTTGGTCTTTCAGGATAGCTTCTTTGCTAGCTTTGCTCTTGGATGGCTAATCACCAATGGTGCAGGATTAGCCTCATACCCTATTGATACTGTGAGAAGAAGAATGATGATGACATCTGGTGAGGCTGTGAAGTACAAGAGCTCCATGCATGCATTCAAAGAAATAGTTAAAAAGGAGGGTTCTAAGTCCTTGTTTAAGGGAGCTGGTGCCAACATTCTTCGTGCTATTGCTGGTGCTGGTGTGCTGGCTGGTTATGACAAGTTGCAGGTCATAGTCTTTGGCAAGAAGTATGGCTCAGGTGGAGCTTAATTTTTCACCACTCACTTAGATTAGATGATGCTCATGAACAATCATTATTGAGTTTATAATTTGCTCAATGCAATTTTGTCCCAAGTCTTCTTTTTTTTTATCAAAATTTGATATTGGTTTTTATTTATTTATGAGTGACAGTGTCACTTTTGATTCCATTTTCTTGATTATATTTGAAATACTCTATACAATATATATGTATTGTTCCAGAGAGGTACTTTTATCTCTGAACAGATTTGATTTACTTTTGTGTGTTCAAGTTGATCTCTTGTAACTAAATTGATCATTGTTTGAATGTTGTTTCTCAAATTTTGTATCCTATGCTCTAACCCCAAAGCTGACACACTCAACAATATTTTCATAAAAAAAAAGAAAAAAACTAAATATGATTGTTCATGCAAGGACCCTGTAAAACTTTTTACAGGGTCAGTTAAAAATAATTTTAAATGAACTTTTAAATTAATTACTATAAAAGAAACCTATAAAATTATCGTGCTTCTAAATTTTGAAATCAAATCATTTTTTAACTATATTATATTCATTTTACAGTAGTAAATAATAGTCCCTCCATTATAAAAAGTAATCTTTTAAGATATGGCATGCTGATTAAGAAATATCTATGTAAATTTAGTACGAATAAGTTAACAAAATCAAATTTTTGAAAACAGAATCTGATTAATCTTTTTAGAAGTCGGGAACAAAAGTTAAATCTTAAAATTTTTAAAAATGACAACAAAAAAAGCTGAAGGAATCAAAACGAATTTTTTATTATAAAAATATAATGTATTTTTCTTGATCATTTTACTAATTTATAAAATAGTTATTAAAAAGGGATTATATTTAATACATGGAAATTCAATATATATATATATATAATATTTAACTATTTTCAGTTAACGAGTAAAAGGATTTATAAGATAATTTTGAAAAAATATATATATAATTTTTTAAATATATGTTCCTCAGTACTCTTTTTTTAATTATTTTAGTTTTCTTTGAGATTTCTATCCTTGTATCGTTTAACTTTTATCATTCTAATTGAATTTTCGTGGCATATGTAACTTGTTTCTCTCTTTTGCACCACTGAGTCCGTTTTCATTTATTTAAGGTACACTTGTCTCTATCTTCTAGGACCTGTTCAATGAACTTCCCAATGTTCCAATAAATCTGAGGACCCAAGAGCAAATAAAGCTACAACTAACATCTATATTCAATTTCAAAATAATATTATCCATAATAATACCAAAACTTTTATACAAACAAATAATAAAAATTGACAGAACTGAACATTCACTGTTAGTATTAATTGTATCTGGGATAAAGTTATTCCAAAAGAAAAAGAAAATGACTGAGACATCCTCTTTTATTAGGTACCCCTATGCATTGTGTTGATAAATATAGGTTTTTTATTTATTAAAGTTGTTAGTTTGGGGAGGTGAACCATGTTTAGGTCTACAAATGGGATTGTAGGTTTCAGAAATTCAGAATTGGAATGCTCAAAAAACAGCTGTATGTGGTACACATTACAGCAGACACATTTGTCTCTGATAAATGCAGCTTCTATCTTTTCTTGCATGGTGTTTCTCATTCAATTTATACCATCATTTTTTATTTTATTTTATGAATAGGAACAAATATAGAAAATTTGCAATAACTCAACCTAACCAACTGACTTGTATTTCCTTAACATTCATGTCACCATTTGATTTAATTTGTTGTAACCATGATTTTACTTTAAGCTTTCTTTTTACTTTCCTTATATTAGTGATATTTTAGGAGTTAAATATATTTTTAATTTATATAAAATGAGGGCTTTAATGCTATTTTATGTAAAATGTTTTCTTTTACATTTTCTAAAACTGAAAATAATTGTTTTTAGTTCTTATAAAATATATGAATATTGATACTTTTTTAAAAATTAAGATCATTAATATTCACTGTAAATAGGATCTTCCATTTCCTTCCAACACATTCTTCTTCTTCTTTTTCTCCTGTATTCATATTTCTTCTTTAGTACTTTACTTACTTCCATGATCAATTTCAATCACAAATTAAGGTATACTTCTATTTACATTCTTTATTTTCTTTTTCTTCGCCTTCTCTTCTATTTTTGATTTTTTTAAATTTTCTAATAGCCCTTTTACTCCTTGATTCATGTTTAGATAAAAGATCTTTGTTACAAAGGTAATTTTTCATATTCTCCTTTCCTAGACATTTTTGTGGAAAATTACAATTAATGCGTTACTTTATTAAGAAAACTTTTAGACTTCTAGATCACATGCAAGATAGGATGAAAGTGAAAGAGACATGGAACTACGACAAATAGACAAGGAACTACCTAAGAAGAATAGGAAAGAAACTATGTAGTTTCTTTAAGTAGCTAATTTCTTATTCATTAGAATTGGATGTAATGATAGGTAGTTTCGTATTATATTTCAATGTTCATTTCTTTTCACAAACCTTGTGTTCTTCCTTTATACTTCATGTGCATGACTTGACCATTTATGTTTTCTTGAGTTTCATTACATTAGAAAATGTTTTGAAAATTGTACACTTAGGATTGAACAACCAAGGATTTTGATATTAGATATAATATTTTATTTTTTATCATATCATTTATTTTATTTTATATTTTTTTATATATTTTTTAGTTGGATTAGAAAGAAATTACGTCAATAATATTATAAATATTTAGATTATACACTTTTTATTATTTTAGTTTTTAATTTTCTTTATTTTTTTAATTTTTTAATTTTATTAGTTTTATTTGTACTTCTTTTCATCTAATTGACCTGACTGGTTGAATGATTTGAAAAGGGAATATGGTATATTTTTTCAGTTGTATGTCATCTTTAATTTCAGTAGTTTTAAAAATCACAGTGATTATTATTATTTTCTGTATGCAGTGATTATTATTATTATTATTTATAGTTTTTAATTTTATTTATTTTTAAATTTTATTAGTGTTATTTAGACTTCTTTTTATTTAGTTGACTTGACTGGTTTAATGTTTTAAAAAAGAGATGTGGTCACCATTTTTCTGTTTCTATGTCCTGACTATTTAAAATTTTTTTAAAAAAATATGATCACCATTTTTCTATCTGTGTCTTTACTAGTTGAAAGGTTTTATAAAAAAAAATATAGTCATCATTTTTTTTGATGTGTGTCATCCTTAACTCTAATAGCCTTAAAAATCATAAAATGTAGTGATTATTATTATTTTCTGTATGTAGTGATTATTATTATTTTCTGTTTGTGTGCCATTGCCAATTTCAATACAGTCTTTAATCTTTTCCTTTTATGATAACTAAAATTTCAATTTTGATCCCTACTTTTTCCTCCAACCTTGTTTTTTTATCATTCTCAATTTATCAATTATGAGGTTAACTTTCCTCTCTCAATCAACTTTTTCTCTTTCTCTTTGAATTGTCTCAATTCAATTCCATCTAATTTTAGTATTAATGTTTTTTTTTTCAATTCATTAACTTAGTCAATTAACTTTTATAATTAATTGTCTCAATCAACTTTTTATTATTTTAATTTCTAATTTTCTTTATCTGATGCTTTAAATTTGAAATTTTATTAATTTTTCTCACATTTTATTTAAAGTCTTACACATATAATGTGGTCACCATCTTTCTCTCCATGTATGGTGATCACCATTATTCTCTCTTTCGTGTGTCATCTCTATCTCCAACAATTATTAATATCATAGGATGTGGTGGTAAAAACATTTCATATTATATATATATATATATATATATATATATATATATTATTTTTTTTATTTTGTACAGTATTGTTATGACAAATAATTACATACTTAACATTTGTAAAATTAATTTAATTGAGTAATGATATGATATGACTTTTCTTAAAGCTTATTAAAGACATACATATGTTTTGGACAACATTTCTTTTAGTCCTGCAATTAAACATTTTCATTCTTCTTACAATATGCACTCTTTATTATTTTAGTTTTAAATTTTCTTTATTTTTAATTTTTAATAATTTTATTTGGACTGCTTTTCATTTAATTAACCAGACTGGTTGAAAGTTTTAAGAAGGAGATATGGTCACTATTTTTCTATTTGTGTATCCTGACTAGTAGAAAGTTTTAAAAAGAATATGTGGTCGCCATTTTCTTGTCTGTGTGTCCTGACTAGTTAAAAATTTTAAGAAGACATAGTCACCATTTTTCTATCTGTATGTCTTGACTAATTGAAAATTTTAAAAAGAAAATATGATCGTCATTTTTTCTGGCTGTGTATCATATTTTTTCTACTTTTGTTGACTTGTTTAATTGAAAGTCTTGGACATTATTAGATCTGGTCACCATTTTTTTCTGGTGTTATCTCCCTTAAATGTCATAAGATTATATGATGATGATTATTACTCTCTCTTGGTATGTCTTCTCTAACTCCAACAGTTATCAATATTATATTTTATTGATGTGGTAAAAATATATTATTTTATATTTTTTTAATATTTTGTACAGTATTATTGTGTGACGAATAATTACATATCAACATTTGTGAAATAAATTTAATTGAATAATAATATGATATGATTTTTTTAAAGTTTATTAAAGACATATATATGTTTTAGACAACATATCTTTTAATCTCCAATTAAACATTTTCATTTTTCATTTTTTACTATTTGTATTTGCCAAATACTATTTTTAGTACAATAATCTTATTACAAACCATAATTCTTTTATTAGAGTCAAATATGTTAGTGCTAACTTGTGACATACTTTTTATTATGTCAATTAACGTGATGTCATTAGAGAGTAAAATATCATTATTGTCTATAAATGTTGAATGAAACTTCAAATTTGTAGTTATCGTTTTTATAAATCCAAAAGTCGAATTATATTGTTACAAAAACTTGAATTCTCAAAAAAATATTATAAGAGTAAACTTAAGATAATTATAACTTTTGTAAGTGACATCCAAAATAATATTTTATTAGTCATTTTAAACAAATAGATAAACATTTAATTAAAATATCTATAAGGTAATTAAATTGTTTTCATAATAAAAAAATAATTAAATTTGTCAAAAGAAATTACGAGTTATGATTATGAATTCTTTCTTTGTGTTTTTATTTTAGATATATCGAATTATAATAAATATTTTAGAAACATCTTTAACATAATCATGAATTTTACACATAACATCTAAAATACTGTTTTATTAGTAAGAAAATAGATAAACATTTAATAAAAAAATTTATTAGTCATAAAAAAATAAATATCTAATAAAAATAACCAAAAGTAACAATTTTTTTTTCTTTCTAATCAAAATAACTGAGAAAGTAGTTTATTTAAATATCTTTAAAGGGTAGTCTAATTTTTTTTAAAGTTAACTATGACAAAATATATATATATATATATATATATATATATATATATATATATATATATATATATATATATTTTATATAT
>Ga0209700_100857_pt1 | contig 61359 bp, 31 predicted proteins | sample SiratroredBW_FD_187528 | JGI IMG/M metagenome (GOLD analysis project Ga0209700, IMG submission 187528) | Root nodule microbial communities of legume samples collected from California, USA - Siratro red BW (SPAdes) (version 2) | ecosystem: Host-associated > Plants > Roots > Nodule | place: USA...
TGGTTTTTACCTTATTAAGAAGGTTTTCCACGCTAAAATTTTCTGGCGTTGTTTTTATATTTACGCTTCCGCAAAGTGCCTATTTTGAGTTCATGGAGGAGGGAAGAAAGAGCGATTCCCAACAGTAAGGAGGTTAGAATCTTCAGGTTGCTAGTCTGCCATTTTTGACTCTGGATAAAAAATAGGAAAGCTTGAATTTTTAAGCCAAAAAATTGAAGGTCTGTGTTACGTTTGATAATAATTGTTGTGCCGAGAGAGTCTTGCTATCTCTAATTCTAAATCTCGAGTTCTCCATGCTTAGTAGGACTTGGATTTGACTGATAAAACGCTTTTAAATGTTTGTAAGTAATCAGTTTGTTCACTTTGATTTCACAGATGATAGAGAATTGTGAGGGGCGTTTTCCAGATGAAGAGGTGACCGAAATAGTTGAGTTGGTGACGAAAACATTGCCACCACCTCCCGATATGAAGCAGGAAGAAATGAACAAGGGCGATGAAGAAACTGGTATACTGAAATATGAAAAGGATGAGATTAGTGAAGATCCAATGGACACAAGATAACGCAAGTAATTGTTGTATAAAGGATGCCATTCATATGTAATTTTTTTGATCTTTAGCTTGAAATTTACATCTCCATATGGTTTGTCCAAATTCCCATGGTTATTTTCATTCAGATTATTTAAAATAAATTTAAACAGGCATTAATTCCTTTTTATTTTTACTTAAAATATATTAATAATATAAATTTTTTTTGCAATCATTCGTTTATAGATTATAATGCATAATATGATAATATTCTGTTGATAATTGCTTTAAAAATCTTATTTAGAATAATCGTATTTTAACCAATTTATCTTTTTATTTTTTTATATATTATCTCTAAACAAGTAAATTAACTTATATTATATTACTCTAACTTAATAATAATCTCAGAGCTTGAATTTGAAACATATACTTGTATTAGATATATATATAAATAGAATTTTACCATCTATATTAATTTTAGTTGGATTGACAAAATCACCCTCTATTATCTACATAAGATTAACTCTCACAAAAAAATATATATTGTTGTGAAAATAATCGAATGATTGTTGTGGTTCTAAATAATGGAATGTTTCTTCTATAGACAATCTTTCATCAAGTAAGAAAAAAAAATCTAATGCAATAATCTAATCTGATCGTTGAGTTATTTTTTACTATTTCGTCAAATTCACTTTCTTTCTCAGCTTCTTACATGGACCTTCAATTGTATTTTTTTTTTCCTGTATTGTTTATTCTTCATAGTTTGTGTTATAAACCCAAAAATCAGAATCTGAGTTTTCTGATGAAACGGATTGGGAAGGCATAGTTGTTTCAATAATGAAAGTACAAACAAGAGTATTCTCCTTCCAAACTGGACAATAACCTTTTATCAAGATTTTTACTTAGCCAATTCTTTACATAAATAGAATACATAGTACTCTCCTAAAAAAACAAACACCTAATTTACATTATTTAAAGGTCTTCATGGCCAACAAAAACATACATAATGTCCTGTTCTGCAGATAACTACACTTGTGAGGGTAAAACTGGATTTCTCTTGTGAAGCAATTCGGATGTCGGTGTTTTATACCAATGTAGAAAATAAATAAAAGATATCAGAAAATGCTAATTAAGATAGAGTAATAAAATGAAAGCTGCAATATTAATTCAATATGTTTGCTTATGTAATAATTAATACAGACCAAAGTTGGTAGGCTTCATCGCAACACTTGAATTGCTGAGCCACAACCACATGGAACATTTACAGTATAGTTATTAAAGGGCGTACGGAATACAAGAAGAGTCAAACACTAACATTGGTAGATGCATTAACTTTCAGTTTTCAGAACTGAACATTGGCGATGAAAGACTGCCCAAATCTCCAATTGGAGGGTGCTACGTTGTTTGCAGTGCGAGTCTTCCCATTGCGGAGTTGAACTTTGAAAGACAAACTCTGACCATTCAGATATCTCAAGCTTTGCCAGTTAGCACCCCAATTTCTTGTCATGCTTTCCCATTTGTTCATTTTCGACCCTTTGATCCAAACTCCAGAAATCTCTCCACCTCCACCTACATTGCTTATAAGCACCAATTCAAAATAGTCTCTTCCATTGATGGTAAATCTGATGCCTCCACTTCTTTTGCACCCAACTCTGCATAATATAAATACTAGTTAGCCCAAATCACTTCATATGATATGTCATTTTAAGACTTTTCATAAGGTGGCACAAAGAAGTTTAAGACAACATATGATATAACATAACATAAAAAACATACTTCCTGTACAAAATTGGTACAATCCCAGCTTTGTACTTTGCTATTGTCTCAAATGCAGGTTGAGACATGTCAAAGTGTGGTCTAGGAGGATTACACCAACCACCATTGTCATTAGGGAGAGCATAGTTTGGGGGACAGAAATTGGTGGCAGTGATGGTGATGGAAGTGCCCCTAAGGCACCATTGGGGCACTTGGCTTGCGTCACAAACTATAGTATAGCAACCACCACATGATTTTCCGTCATTAAACAACACAGTGCTCAAAGCTGCTGTTTTTGTACCATAACCATCTGTGTAGAGATTTCCATACCCACATGCACCTCCTGCCAATCAAAACAATTCAGATTATTTATCTATTACGTAAATTAATTGCTAGGGCTTAACATTTCAATTGAGAAGGGAAAAAATGAGACAAGAAGATGCATTTGAATTAATTACCCATTGTTCCTGAGGCATCACTCCCACCATAGAAAGTTGCATGAGCTCGCAACCAAGCAGCTGATGCTACTCCAAGTTCTGTAGTGAATAGCACAACAATCATTATGAGACCACTCCTAATGAACTTTTCCATCTTCTATCTCTCTCTGGGCCAAGACAAGGAAGGACCTTTTTTTAATTTGATGCTCAAAATGGCAGATTCCTATGATCATTTATAGCTGCAGTGGGGGCTTTTAGCCCATAGAAACAGCTAGCTGAAATTCAAGTTGTTGGAAAGGAAATATTGACCAACAAATTTTTCTCCTATATGTTGAATTAAATATTGTCTATTAATATTAAATGTATTAATTAAAAAAATTAAAATGTGAGGGAGACCCAACTCCCTGAAATCCAAGTACATAACCCCACATGATGACATGACTTCAAGAGTAATGTGTAACATGACTTCAAGAGTAATGTGTAACATGACTTCAAGATTGATATAAAAAAAATCTTAAAATAAAGTATACCAATTTAAATGTATTGTGAATTAACTTTTAAAAATTAAGTGTTTCGATTTATTTATTTATTTTATACAAAAATAACTTAGGAAGTTTACCTTAATATCAACTGCCAACATGTTGAAACTAAACTGGATTAAAATATTATAGTCTAATCATTTTAGGTTCTATTTTAATATAATCTAATGGTACAGTAATTAAACCTTCTATATTAACAAGAAAATCATGTTCTATTTATGAAAAATTATAACTTAACTCGACATCATAATAAGGCACATTTTTTCAGTAATAAAATGCATGATAATGAATTGTGCATGGAGATAAAATAGCACAATATTTTTTTTTAATAAAAAATTACAGTTCTAAAGTGATTTTGATATCATTATATCAACTCCTCTATCAACACGATCTATTTGTTACCTTGAATGGATATATTTAATTATTGGAAAGATATTACATCAAACTTTAGTTTTAAAACTAAAGTTTTACTTTATTCTTCAAATAAATTTCAAAACCCTTATCCAATCATTGGGTATAAGGTTTTGAACCCCAATTATTGGTGTAATTAAGGAAATCCATGTTACAGATTGGATGATCCGTAGTACGTGAATGGTACAGCACATGCAATTACACAACTTGCATTGATATTATAATGATAAATGGTATAAATTATAGAGTATTTGAATGATAGGTTATCAAAGAAACAGATCGAAGGTACTTCGGCTCCGTACTTATATATATAATATATGAAAAGTCAATTGGTAGACGCAAGAGAATGAAAGAAATTGTGGGCACTGTGCGTGAATATTTAATAGTTTCATAGTTGTAGTAACATGCAATACCTAACTATATGCCAATACCATATTTGTTTATATATCAAGAGATGGGTTCGCAACAAGCTTTCATTCACACACATTAATTATATTCAGTGTATAAATATGTTCATGGCTAGATGCAATGTACTACTGCACCCATCACATGGCACATGGCATTTTGATTAATGAATTCTTATTTTGAATCCACTTCAAAAGCCTTTTGATTGAAAAATTTAATCTCAAAAATTGGTACATATATTTCAAATTGATTTGATATTCCATATATAATACCTAATCACCTCATATAATTAAATTGTCTTCATCCATTTTTATACAACTGTTAATGGTTTTTTTGTTGTTTCATTTTATTTTTAATAAATTTCTTAATTTATTTAATATCTAATATTAATTATTGACCTTATAAAAATCAAATACTTACGTTGGTACCCTTTTAGATTTATTGTATCATCACACATATTAAAAGTTAGATGATAAATTAACAATAAGACTAAAGTTATTATTTTTTTCAAACTCGTAGAAAGAGTTGAACCATTAAAACCAAAAATATCCTTCCACTTCAACTAAAGGAATATAATTAAGTCTATTTTTAATAAAATAATTTTTTCAAAAGGTTCCTTTTAAGAACTCTTGTTAAAAAGACAATTTCTTATTTCTTATTTAATGAATAGTAGTAGACTGCTTCTTCCTGAAAATCAAAATGTTTCTTGAGGTATTTCTAAATTTTTAGAAGAAGTTAAAATTATTTTTTACTATTACTGTGTACATCAAAACATCCTTAATCTTAACTTTAAAAATGAATGAGAATATTTTTGAAATTGGCAAATCTGAAAGTGAATTCCAGATTTGAAAATAATTTTCAGAATTGTCTATACTAAAAAAGAAGGTGTCACTAAAAATACTTTCGAAAGTATTTTTTTTGTAAAAAATAATTCTGTAATAGATAATTTTAGAAGTCAATTTCAGATTTGGAAATAGTTTTTGGAATTGTCTATTCCGAAATTGAAGGTGTCAAAAAAATCATTGTATCATTGTTTATTCTAAATATTTCTATTTGAGAAGTGAAGATGTTAAAATAATTATATCATTGTCTATTTTAAAATTATATCAAAATAATTATATTATTGTCTATTACGAAATTATATCAAAATAATTATATAATTGTCTATTCCGGAATTATATCAAAATAGTTATATGACTGCCTATTCTGAAATTATATCAAAAGAATTATATCATTTCCTATTCTGAAATTATATAAAAAATAATTATATCATTGTTTCATTATATTATTGTCTATTATGGAATTCTTAAATAGGCAATGATATAATTATTTTGATATATTCACTTTTGGAATAGTAAATTTCAAAATAGACAATGATATAATAAGATAATTAATAATATTTTACCCATTCAATTTCAGAATAGGCAATTTTGGAAATTATTTATGGACACAGAATTGACTTTTGGAATTACCTATTCCGAAATTCATTTTTTATGAAAAAATAGGCAAATTGAAAAGTTAATTCCGATCTGGAAATAACTTCTGGATTTGCCTATTCTGAAAGTATTCTTAATGACACCTCTTTTCTTAATAGGTAACTTTTGAAGTTATTTTCAGATCTAGAATTGACTTCCAGATTTATCTATTCTGAAAATATTATTTTTCGCTTTTAAATAGCAAGGAATACAATAGTCTTTTAAAACGGGATAGTTTAAAAAAAATTAAAAACTTGGAGGTACCCTAAAAAACCTTGGAGGTGCAGAAAGAACTAGTCATATTATTATCTTAAAAAGAAAGGTCCATAGCACGCAAATATCACGGGGCCCAAATAAGAAAGGCCCACACCAAGCAGCACAGGACCACTTTTGTTTGGTCAAACGAATCTTACCAAAAACCTGTGTTGTGAATATCCACTTCACACATGCACAAATTTTGAATAGCTACAACCATATTTACACATAAATTTGTATCATTAAGAATATAAGTTAACATTATTTCAAGAATATTTCTTAAAGAAAATTTCAAGAAAAAATCTTAAAAAGATTAAAATAACTTTTTGTTATTTTTTTGAAATTCTCTCAACCTACATCTGTCAATGGTATTCGATTATCGAGATACTAGTTAAATTAATGCGTCACCATAAACTAATATATATTAAAATGTTTGAAAATATTTAATTTTTGAAAATTTCATAAGATATACACTTTGTATTAATCTAGTGAGGGTTTGTTTGATTGTCAAAAATAAACAGTATGAATAAAAAGGTCTCAAAGATTAATACTGATGAACAATTTCATTGGTTATTGTGAGGATATCTAATGCAAGTTAATTTAAAAAACATATGAGATCTTATGCCTTTAAATGATGTTGATTTCCCTCCAATGGAGTGAGAAAATATGGATGATGATTAAGTTCGGACTGATTTGTTACAGCTACACCTTTTTATTTTTATTTTTTTACATTTTTGTTGATTATTAACATCTAATAATATTACAATAAGAAAAATATAACTATACGATAGTTTAATTAGATTTTTTTTTATAAGCTTTTGTGTGAGACATGTCATAAATATATTTCCCTTAAAAAATTTAGGCTAAGCATAGATAATTACAAGTTTTTGAAGATACTGGGACCGTTTTTGGTTTGGTGTGATAGATGATAATCGAAATTGCTTTTGGAAATGACTTCTCAATATTATCGCTTAAGGATAATAATGGTGTTTGTGTATGTGTGTTTTATTTTATAATTATTTTTTTGAAAAGGATAATAATGAACTAATTGGTCGATGTTGTTAAATAGAGCAATCGACGTTTGGGAAAATGACGTGTTGAACAGTATATGATAAAAAAGTTTGAGACAAATATCCTAAATTTCCATGATTCAATTCATTTTTTTTGCTTCGCTTTTACATTGAGTTGTTTATACATGTATTTATATATGATATGATCTATTATTAACTTTTATTAATGGGTTTCAATAGTTTAAGGGTTCACTCATGAGCATTATCCATATTATTACCATTTAATCATGTAGCTAATAGGAGTGAACTCAATGCACATTCCCAATTTCCTTAAATGTCATAAGATGTGATATATTCCAATCAATATTACATTTTGCACACCACAAAACCTGACTTATGAAATCAATGAAAAAGAAAAAGGGCTTATCTCCATTCTTTGGTGTATAGAAGATATGTGTATTAATTGGTTTGGTCCATTAGCTATTGAGTGGGACCAAAATAACCAGCTGTTCACAACTGCATCTCATCTTCTATTCTTCTCTTCTTTTCTTTTCCATTTTCCTTTTTCCCAAATGATATTATTGGAAAAATGGCGTTTCAATTAAGGTGGTGGGGTCTGCTTCTCCTCTTATCCTTCGAAACACTTGTTTCCATTCTCAGACGCTACGCAACGCAAGTATTAACTTTTACAAAAAAAAAAAAGTGTTTATCTCTCATCTGTTCTTATTTTTTCTATACAAAATGGTATCAAATTATTTGACAAAGACACAGAAATTAAAGAGACTCTTTTGTAATGGATATAAGGATAAGTATTAAACGATGTGTGATTATTCTGGATAAACATCAAAATAATTCTATTTTTTATTTCTTATTTCTGTTTCCTCCCTTAAAATAAATACAACCCTAAACAAAATACGAAAATACGTTTAACTGATGAGTTGATGAACACTATAATGAGTCACTCTATCACAATTTTAGGATACTCTCTGTAATAATATTGTTGTTGATTAAAACAGTCAGAAAAACATACCATAATATACAACGCTGACTCATTTATGACGTGGCCAATTCAAGATAAAACCAAGATTTATCATGTTGAGTGTATACATTGAGTAACTTCATGAATACAAAATTTATCTGGTAAAAAAAAAAGAACAAATACATGCATTTGAATTACTTTTTATAATTTATTTTAATTTTGATCTTTATATTTTTAGAAATTAATTTTTGACTACCCATAATTGTAAAAAGTTTTCTTTTTTATTTCTATCGTGAAAGGTATCAAAATTTGTGTTCCATATAGAGTACAACCATTCAATAAATGTGTTGGTTTGCATGAATTACAACCTACACATATTGGCACTATAGCCACATAAATAAACTTGAAATACATTATGGCGATAAGAATAATTTATCCTATATGTATTTCTTTGAAGCATGAACAGAATAAAAGAGTTTGTATAAAATAAATCACAAAACTTTAAACTGCTAACTGATCACACTCAAAGCTTTTAAATAATGACATATACCTAATTATTTAAAACTGTTTCAATGCATATCTGGAATAGTGTAATCCTTCTTCTCTTGTGATTGCTTCTTGACTGTGTCTCTTTATAACTATATAAAGCCCCAAGAATATGCCATTTCCCACAAACTCTTCTTCTTTCCCCTTTCAATAAACCTTATGCTCTGCCGTCCTACCTAGTCTCTATTTCTGTTTGGTGACACTCTGGTTAGTTAGTTACTTTTAATAAATCATAAATTTTTCTACTAACCACCACTTGCTTTCCTAAATAATCTTTCAAAGTAATTAAATTATGTAAGTAGTTTTCAAAGTGTTGAATATTCATTAATTTAGCTTTTATGTCAATGTATTTTGCTAGTATTTAATAACTTAATTTGAAAGATTTTTTTTAATACTTTGAGAACTATTTAGTATGGTTTTCACTATTTGCAAATTTACTTATTCTTTATTTATCTTAATGATAATTAAAAGAAAATAATACTTTTAAAATGGAATATGGAATTGATGATTTATTACACTCTTAGTTTTATTAGAAGTGGAATTCACAGTCACTGTTTTTAGTGAATTGCACTGCCACTGTTTTAATTATTTTAATGTTACGTCTTTATTACTAATTAATTCTGAATGAGAGAAAGGAAAAGATGAAAGAGAAGTTTATTTTATTAAATAAGTAGAGGTGATAAAATATGTTGTTGACTCTGTTGTAATAAAGCTATGGCAGATCAAACAAAAAGTCTAAATTTTATCTGGACTTGAGTCCAAGTTTCAATAAAAAGCGTTTCTAGGGTTTTATTATGGGATTTTGCTTTCTAAGTCTAAATCAGATAAAAACATCAAAGTTAATTTTAGACTCAAAAGTCTAAAATTTAAGTTTTATATTTCTTGTACTGTTGGGGTTTGTCAAACATAGGTATAAAAATGTGTAGAACTTTATTGCATAAAAAATACTTTTTTTACTGAGCTGATTTAAAAACCATTATCATAAATATGGTTACTACTATGCATATAATTGTGCTAAACAGTGTATATATATAGAAGATTCCATTGGCAGGGACCTATTTTATTCTCACTTTATTCTCACCAGGAAGCGAGAAAATGGGTTGGAAAGGATGTTTCAAAAGCATGGTTTTGATGGTTGCTTTTATGGTGGCCATGGTGGTTGTTCAACATGTGGAGTGCGTGGAAGGTGGTGATCATGTTCATGACTCACCACGCAAATTAGTTCAGAATGGTGGCTTCGTTCAACGAAGTGGCACCAACTTTGTTCTGAACAACAAGCGTTTCTACTTCAACGGATTCAACGCTTACTGGTTAATGTTTATGGCATCTGACCCATCCACAAGGCCCAAGGTCACTTCCGCTTTGCAGCAAGCTTCCAGCCATGGCTTAACCGTTGCCAGAACTTGGGCTTTCAATGATGGAGCTTACAGAGCCCTTCAGGTTTCTCCTGGTTCCTATGACGAGAAAGTATTCCGGGTCAGTATATATTATTTGAATCCATCTTCCATTAATCTTTCTAATGCAATCAAAAACAGTACGGCAAATTTATTCTTCTTAAATGCAGTCTCAGAGGTTATTAATTTTATTCCTAAAATTATTGCATGGTGATGAAATAGTGCATGCGTGTTGCGTAGGGTTTGGACTTTGTGGTATCAGAAGCGGGAAAAAATGGGGTACGCTTGATACTGAGCTTGGTGAACAACTGGAAAGATTTTGGTGGGAAAAATCAGTATGTGGAATGGGTAAAGAAGCATGGTGAGTACGTGAACAGTGAAGATGATTTCTTTACGCATCCTGTGGCCAAGCAACTCTTCAAAAACCATATCAAGGTGAGTGTGAGCCAATGCCAATCTAGCTATATCCAACCATGCATGCACCGGCATAGGCACAACAACTAGGGTAGTGGTGGGTCACCTAATTGTTTGCGTCTAGTTTCTGCAGTTACAAGCATAATTAGGTTTTCTAAATATAAACATCACATCACTGTCAAACATTATCACTAAATGACACGTTTAATGCTTTTTCATCGAAAGACTAATCAATCTCATAGATTAATTTTATGCATTTAAAAGATAACTATCACCCCACTTCATTGAGGCGAGTGACCATCATAATGTTCATTAAGTAATTCAAGTTTAACTAACTGATTAAATTGGTAATGAATTCTTTGTGGTTTGGAAATATGCAGGCTGTGCTGACAAGAAAAAACACAATAAGTGAGGTGGCATATAAGGACGATCCTGCCATATTTGCATGGGAGCTTATGAATGAACCCCGTTGCCAACACGACAACTCCGGAAAAGTTATTCAGGTCCTTTCTCAGTTGCTTTCATGCCACTAGTAGTTTGGATATTACCAAACATCATAGTATGCATAATATGTGGCCACACACGCAACACACGTATGTGATTGCTTTTGTTTGGTTTTCTCTATTGACATTTTGACAGCATTGCATGTATATAATTACACTTATCATGTTATTCCTTTCCTTGAATTCAAGATTCCCAAATGAAATAGGCCACAGATTTTGAAAGAGCCAAATTCAATATTATCGCTGAGATGTGGACACTGATTAATTAATTGTGAGGAATATATAAAAATAACTACAGTTGGTCGTGTCGTTTATCCAAATATAGACAGATAATTATTATATATGCAAATGAGAATATTAATATATGTATCTTATGCATTGCAGGAATGGGTGATTGAGATGGCTGCGTACGTCAAATCCATTGATAATAATCATTTGCTTGAAATAGGATTGGAAGGGTTCTATGGTGAAGATAAAAAAGAATTCAATCCTGGGTACCAACTTATTGGCACTGATTTCATTTCTAACAACCTTGTTCACCAAGTCGATTTTGCTACCATGCATCTCTACCCTGAACAATGGTACGTAGGATATATAATAATAATAATTATGTGCATATATTTTCACTTATAAATCAATATGAAGAAGAAAAGTAGTAAATTATAATACAATGTACATGCAGGCTGCCAGGTTCAAATGAAGCTGCTCAGGTTGCGTTTGTTGACAAGTGGCTACAAACACACATTGAGGATGCGAAAAGTGTTCTGGGGAAACCTGTTATTGTTGGTGAGTTTGGGAAGTCTTGTAGGTCATACAGTGTGGCTGAAAGGGACAGTTACATGAGCAAAATGTATAATGCCATATACAGTAGTGCTAGCAGTGGGGGACCCTGTGCTGGAGGGCTTTTTTGGCAGCTCATGGCTCAAGGAATGGATAGTTTCTATGATGGTTATGAAGTTATCTTAGAGAATAGTCCTTCAACTACCAGAATTATTGATCAACAATCCCACAAAATGTCAAGTATTGCTTAGTACACAACCATTAAATTCTACTACTACCTCACATATATTCCCCTTACTGGCAGTGTTCCTAGGAAAATACCATGTGGTGTGAACAAATTAAGCGAGTGAAAGAATTATATATATGGGTCCAATGATATATAAGGGACAGTTTGTAAGCATTTGTTCCTTATTATATACGAAAATAAATGTTCATTTCTTAGTGACTGTTTTTACAGCATTCATAATTTTGAATCACAGTACACTGTAGTACATTCATGTTGCACAATAACGTAAGTGCCTTTCTTTTTTCAATATTTCTGTGGTGGATATGGACATATTTATTGAATAGAATTGTATACTGGTACTTGTTTACTCCAAAGCAATTTGAGTTTAACGACCAAATAAATCATGTCTCATCAATTCATTTTTAATTGATATGTCCTACTGCATGGGAATACAACTTAGTTTTCTTAAAATAAATGCTAATAACTTCTATGAAAATTGAAAACTCAAAGGACCCTTTTAATTAATGAATGAGGTAGCTAAACTGAGTTTTGTGTCTAATTAATTCAATAAATGATTAGGCAAAAAAACAAAATAAAGTGGTTGCGTGATGATAGAGAACACTGCATTATTATTATTACTAGCACAAATATGCAGAGGGGGAATAATTATGGGCTGGAAATAAATGGGAGATGTGGCGTGAATCCGGAAGAAATTATTGAAGGTATCTGATTTTTTTACTGAAAAGTTTTCTGGAGGAAGATGATGCTGTTAAGGACTGTGATGGCTCCAAAAGAATGGATTAAACCTTCATTCTATAAAAAGATTTTGGATTATTTATTATACAGGATGATGGTGTTGAATTTAGCATGACTTTTATGTAAAAGAGAATATGGTGAAAGGGACAGACAAATGCATCCTTTGTGTTACTGATTTTAATGGTAGATTTCCAGTTAATTGAAAGTTTCTAATACTAATGAAAAATGGGTTTTTGTGGTAACTGAAGAAAGTGGATCAGAGCATATGTACAGTGTGCTTCAGTCTCTTTTGGTTAATGGAAGTCTTCAAAATTCAAGGTGGAGAAATGCATACAGCTAAAAGGTGATCCGTTAAAAGCTTTTGAGTTTTTCACAAGTTGATTGAAAAAGAAAAGTAGAGTGAAATTTAAGATAACACCATCCTCTGTTTTGTGATGCTCCTGTACAAAATAATAAAGCAACTAAATTTAGAAGCTGTATTGTTTTGTTTTAGTATTGGGCTTCAAGGTTAACTATATAGTAAAAGTCAGTTCATAAAGGATTAATACTGATGCATGCAGCTTCAAGGTTGATTATTTGAATTGCAAGATTGCAGGGTACCATACTGATTTACTGATGTTAATCTATCTATAAAGCTTAAAAAGAAATTTTTGTGGCTAATAGAAAAAAGTACAAAATGGTCTTTATAGGGAGATTTGCTAAAATAGGATAAAGAGGTTTATGGAGAAAAGGGAGGTGGCGTGTTATTTAATAAGAGTAAAGAACCAAATTCTGTTTAGTGGAAGGTACTTGTATGAAAGCATTTGTAATGGACAAGCAAGAAATGTTAAGAAGTTGTTAGCATGGTTGAAAGAGATTATGAAGCTTGATGCATAGAACTGTACCCTGCAATGTGTGGTTGCAAGGAAGATTCTTCAAAAAGGTTGAAATTGGTAAAAATGAACTCTGCTGGTACTTACACATTGGATAAAGTTGTTGAGTAAACCAGAATGAGATATGCCCTTTTATTTTGTGACTGATTTCTTTTAAACTAAAAGTAGTATTCAATCTTGCAAATAATCTCAACTAATCTTGAACCATTTGGGCTTATATCGGCCATACAAATAAAGGTATAAAAAGAATTTGATTGCCGCACAATTGTGTTGCCTGTTCTGTTGAATGAGCCAACAAAAATGTTGAGTCAAGTGAGATGAATGAGTAGTTTCTTTGATTCCCATGATTGAAGATTCAAAAATTGATGCTTGAGCTAGCCCTTATTTCCAGGACTGGAGAATTTATTCTGAGTGAAAAATTGAAGTGATGCTGTAATTGGCGAGCACCTGGGAGTGACAGTGGTGATTAAATGATTGTAGCATTGGCTATTTCAGAGTCTTTTAACACCACAATGATTCCTGATCGAATATAAAACCCCTCTGATCCTCTGTCTGCTTCCTGCACATTCTGCATTCCAACTACAATTGGCACTTAATATTCTAACAAAATAATAATACTCACCTTTAGTGTAATTTTTCTTTTTTAAAATATAATGGCTAAAACTAGTGACTTGTTTTAATAATTAAAATTCAAGAAAATGAATTGTAAGTATGGAAGCATCTCTTTAAGAGTTATGCTCAAAGTAACTTGATTTATCCTTTCTTTTAAAAACATATATTTTGAAATAAGACGTTTAAATGAGACAATTTATTATTCAATAATTTGTAGGTCAACTAGATTAATATTTATAGTATTAATAAAAACGTATTTATGTTTGCATAAATAGATGACTTATTAAACCTAATATATTATTTTTAAATAACCTAAAAGCTGACTTATTCTCACCTTAAAACTTTAGAATATAAAACTAAATTTTTAACACTTTTAATATCAAATATATAATTTTATCATTTTTTTACTTTATCTTTCAATAACCTAATCAACGAAAAAATTGCCAGTGAATTGTGAATTGCACAAACAGAAAAAAAATGCATTTAAAAAGATAGTTCAAATTAAAATAAATTAAACTGCAAAACGTATTAATTTTTCAAGAAAGAGAATGTGATTTTTTGAAATAGAGTAAAAAGTCAAAATAATTTAACCATTCATAAAAAAGGTTGTTTGTTTTTTTACCGATAATCTCTCTTGCTTTTTTTTTTTTTTTTTTTTTTTTTTTCTGTTATGATGATTTATACAGGACTAAATACAATTTCTTCTACCAACAAAGTATATTCTTATTCATTCTTTTCTCAGAAAAGAATATTCTTAATAATTGTTTTTTGAACTATTCCTAATGATTCGTTAAACTATAGCATATTAGTTGTAATTTTGTCTTTAGTTGTTAAGCGGTTGTGGAGGTATTCTCAAAAGGATGCTATCATCGTATTAACTTATATACACAGCACACAAGTGAAGTTAAACATACAATATATATATATATATATATATATATATATATATATATATATATATATATATATATATATAGATTAAATTACCTGGAATGTATAAAACTAAGTTATATGTTTAGCATGCAAGTCATGTGGTGGACATGTAACATGATACCTATGTGGAAGTATGGCTAAACTGTTGTACATGGAAGAGCAACAAACATCTCATTCACCAATTGAATAAATCATTTGCCCCCAATAAACATCAAGAATGAAAGAAATAATTTCCAAAAGTAGAGAACTTTGACAACTAAGTTATTACTTACGTCTTTGTTTGCAATAATTACATTGTTTCCAATTCTTGCGTTTTTGTCAATTATACAATTCCTGCATATCAGATTCGTACAAGGGTTATAAAAACAGACTAGCAAGGATAAAACAAGAGAGATGGACAGTTGTAAAACTCCACATAGATATATCATATAAATCTTCTTACTACATTTCTACTGTAGAACAATGATTGTGGTCAAGTTAAACTTGCTTCAGAACTTGGACTTCTCCAAATCGATTCCAACATAAAGGGAGAAAGTAAATTGGTTGTTATTGTTCTAACTTCTCATCATTTTGTTTATGTGCATGCACGTGTATTGAAGGCATGTCAATGTAATGATTAGTACAAGTCAACACCATGCAAATTCTTTCATGTAGTATGTTGTATAATGTGAAAATACTTCAAAGCATTTTCAGGATTCTTACACAATTTTGGTATTTTTCCCAATGCCTATTGGAACATTTCCCGCTGCTAAAAGAGAAGCAATTTCAGCTTCTGTTTGGTAATAGTCAGCACCCATGATCATGGTATCCTGAAAAGTGTTTGTGAATGTGATTCATATGGTTTCATGTCAGGTTAAGAGAAATTGAACAGGAAATACTGATTCATTCCCATATTTTTGATAAAAAATAAAGGAAGTGAAATATGATGAGAACTTGGGAAGATAAAGCCTGGCTACTGATAAAGAATATGTTTCAATGATCTCCATCCAAAGAAAAGGAAGGTTACCTTTATCTGCACTCCAGAATCAATCCGTGATCGAATTCCCACAATGGAATGTTCTACTGTGCACTCTTTCAAAAAGCAACCATCTGAAATCAAAGAGTTAATTACCTACAATTGACGTTATTGCACATTCTCATTAGTTTCTGTCAGAATCACGTAATTCAAGTATATGGACTGAATTTAATAGTTTTACCTCACACTTCTCCATTTTAGTTGGTGGTAGGAACCGAGGACATGTAAAAATAGGCTTGGACTGGTCATACAACTGAAACTTGGGCGGCTTCAACATGGAAGAACAACAAATTGCAGCTTGAGTGGATTTGGTTTTCTGATTGAGACCTATAACTTAAATACTAACAAACCTACCTGGTCCATAAGAGCCAAGTTCGCATCAAAGAAAGATTTTATAGTCCCAATATCTTCCCAATAACCATTGAAAAGACATGCCTGTGATAAAATCCATGGGCCATCCTTGATTATTATGCATTCATCAAAAACTAGATTGATAGAATATTTGGTAAAATTCTTCAGCTAAAACAATTTTTATAACTTTAGTAGTTTTTACATTGAGCAACTACCTGGACATTAAAATCTCTTGCAGCCAAGGGAATGACCTCAGATCCAAAATCATTTGCATTAGGATAACAGCCCCTGCCAATTTGTCATAAAGGAAGAATGAAGCCATAATAGTATCTTACAAGTTAGTTATTCGTAGTAAGTTTTTCTTGCATAGAGTCTAATGTAATTGTTGGATGAGGTAAGGCAATCAACCTTGCCCAGTAGAATAAGGCTTGGTAAAAATGATACTTGTACTAAAAATGGGGTAACAAGAACCAACAGGGAAATTTTCTTTACCTGAGAACTTTTAGCAGAACATCTATTTTAAACACATATATACCCATTGATGCGATGTACGGAAATTTCCTTGCTTCTTGAGCTGATAGTCCGAAAATACTCGTATCTACATGCTATGAAAACAAGTACTTTGATCAGAGACAGGTGATATTGACAACTACAGTAGATTATTACTCAGTCTTTTAAGAGGAGATTGGAAAAGTAACAACCATAGATCTTAACAATTCGCCCTTGGGTTTTTCTAAGAACTGACATATCCATCCTCTTTCATCAACCTTTACCAATCCAAAATCAGAGGCCCGACTACCAAAGGAAAAGAAGAAAATATAAATATTTCAGAAACCAATATTGTACAAAGGAATAGAGCAAACTTTACATAGAATACCTGCCATCCACTGGGAGACAAGATACTGATATATCAGCACATGAATTAATGTGCTTCTGCAAGTGTGAGATCAGTTGCCATGAGAAATATCCATAGAAAGCGAATTAGCAAAAAGCATCAAATTAACAGCTAATACCAACCTGCACAATGTCCATGTAATCCATTCGATAGAGCTGATCACCACACAATATCAGAATGTTCTCTATATTTTTATGATCAGCGTCCTATTCAAGTACCACAAACTCAATCAGTTTTTGTAAATGATAATCCTTAAACACTTGCATTTGTGGTAGTCCTATGTCGGTGAAGAAAAGGACTATTTTGAGCAGGAAAAAGATTAATACAATACCTCAAACAACCAAAGGAATTGTCTTACAGCATCGGCTGTACCTTGAAACCACTTTTTTCCTGATTCACCAGGTGTTTGAGTTGCAGCCAATACCTATCATAACAAACTTTTAGTAAAGAAAATGGTTTATGAATTAACAGTGTAATGAGATTTTACATTGTCATTCAGTGACAAATTGTCATGAATAGTAAATTGACTTTTACACTACCTACCCTACAATCATGACTACCATAATTTCAGATATATTGACAGTGTAAGAGTGCATCGAAATTAAACTCTTTCTAGTTTTTGTATACCATGTCAATAAATGTCTAGCCTGAGACATAACTAAAAAGGAAGGTAAAACATAATACTAGCAATAATAAATTAATAATATATGACAGAGTACCTCGACAAAACCACCTCCAAAGTTGATGCAACCTCCCAAATTATATGTTCGAGCAATATGTCGGTTGAGGGACTGAGAGTTAAATTGTGTGAGGACATAAATTTTGTTAATTCCACTGTTAATGCAATTACTCATCGGTATGTCGACCAGTCTATAGCATCCTCCAAATGGTACCTGAGCATCAAATGAAATGAAGAACACATAAAGATGAATGAATTTAAGCCAAGGCCAGGAATAAAATAAAAAGATCAACACAGATTAGTGAAATTAATCACTTACAGCAGGTTTAGCCCTTCTTTGAGTAAGGGGGAATAGACGAGTTCCAGCTCCTCCCCCTAATATGATCGATGCAACAGTCTTTGGGTTGGCTTCTCTTCCCGTAAGTATTGGTGATTGAAGAGCCTGAAATGCAATATTATCTATGTAAATCAATGTACACTTTAACGTATGCTGGTTAAAACAAACAAAGAAGATTACACCCACAGGCTTAACAAAATTTCCCTCACTACCGTTCTTTTTTTTACTTTCACAATAGCACATGCCTCTCTTTATTTCTTGTGTAGTTATATAGATCAAGGGAGGTCAAAGTAACGTGAAAAAAAAGGGTTATTTAAATTCTACTAAATTTTAAGAGACGTGAGTGTAATTTGTCCAAAAGATGTATAATTTAATTATGGTTGTTCTCCATGACTAAGAAAAAAAAATACTCTTTTGTACCAAAGAAACCAGGTGAAAACCAAGTCAATAATCAGTGATCAAATTCAAAGTCAAGCTCAGGATGAACAAGTCCAAGGACTTAATGGAGCAGAATGGTTCATGGAAACATTAAGTACATCCTAAAATTAACAAAAGCTAAGACATTGCTTACTAAGCAAATTGAAAGTTAACTTACCATAAAATCATTTGCAACATCTGCAAGAGTAGACATAGCCAAAAATCTCCTGGTTGTGTTTCTGTGTGTAACACTAAAGAATTTTCCTGAAGGAAAACCAGATACTACATTCTTTGATTGAAGCAAGTTCACTCTGCGACAAGAGAATGAGGAAGACAAATTCTTGTCATGGTGGAAGGTTGGCTTCAGGGACATGGAAAGTCCTTGTAGCTCACTTGCCACCATCATTTTTAAATTCAGTACGTTGCTAAACACTATGACAACCGTGTTATTTGATTCTTCCCACAAGCGGTTGATTGAACAATCAGGTAATTATTTAAAGCCGAAGTTTAATAGCACCGAACAGAATTAATTCAGCTAGATTATCTAAAGTCTAAAATGTAGAAAAAAAAGTGTGTATAATGGAAATGGAAATGTACGAAGACATAAGAGAGCTTTTGATCCCCAGAACCTATTAATCTATTAACGGGAAGGAATATAAATGGAAATAGAGATGTGACAAGACCCTTCTGTTTAAGCAATGTACAAGGGAAGAGGAAAAGGAGGGAAATTAAAGCAGCAGCATATATGTCTTGTTTGGGTATCATGTTGTTTTATGAAATATCTAAAAGAATTAAAGCAAGGTGGGTTTTCCTCGAGGTAGAGCAAGGAATGGCTTATTAGTTAATAGCTTCAAACCAACATGGAAACCCACCAAACTTTTTTATTTTTTCTTTTTCATTTGGATCAGAAAATCTCTTGCACAACACAAACCCAGCTATAAGTTTCTAAAGATTCTCAAGCAGCTTATGCCACACTAAAAGCTAAAATCGCATCCTTATTCCCAAATGCACGCTGTTTTTGTCAGATCATGTACGCTGTTTCCCTCCTCTTTTGAGGGTTAGGTCTAATAAATCTTACCGTTAATTAAGGTGGATGCTTTTGGAATCTACCAAACAGCAATTTACGGCTCTCTTTTATAATCATCGTCGTAGTATTAATAACATGTTCTCTGCCAAGAATCCTATTTCTCATTAGCTGGAAAGGTTAAAGCAAGGCGCATTGCACTGATGAAAACAGGTTATTAAGACAAAAATAAAACTAACAAATTATGTAATGATCCGACAAAAAACGAGGAAGTGGATTCAAATTTAACCCCCATCGTCACTGATTGGCTCGCGAAGCAAAACGAGCTGCCAGAGATCAGAAGCATAGAAAATTGAGGAGCCATAAGACACATGTGCAAATATTTGCTTTCATAATTCGGTCTCCAAAAGAGGGAACATGGGTAGCAGTGTAATACGTCATCTAAAAAATACTACTATATGACATGTCAATTTCTCTGATATATGCTTTGTTATAAAAAAGAATATACTTTTACATTCATCGCATATTTTTTTATTATCTTCTTTTGTTTTCAAAGAAAACTTTTCCAAAACAAGAAAAATCACAAAATGACGCTCATCTTTTTCTGGGAAGAGACTTCTTTTCTTTCTTGGAAGCATAAACGACGCTTATCTTATTTTGTAACCTAACACTTCCACCTACCTTCAATCATGGCAACGAAATTCCGCCTTGTCCATTCTACTAGTATAAATGGTTGTGTCTGAGTCGATTATTAGTAGGGTTCATGATGAGAGAGAATGTGGTAACTATGGGAGGATCAAGCCGTTAGATGTTACATATATTTTGAACAGTTTACGCATACACACCCAGATCATTTCATTTATACAAGAATTCCACCATGAGATTGAAGTTAGCCTCGCTAGAATTTCTACACACCTATACTCTAACCTCCCTCATACTCATGAGATGACGAGAGCATGATGTGCAAGTTCAGGCATTTTCCTTTCCCAATAAAAGGCTTCATAGAAATTTAAATAAAAAGGTTCGAGCTAAAACCTCTAAAAGAAGTAAAGAATATGAAAGCTGGTTATCATTGATCCAACCTGACGCACATATACTGTTTATACTGTTTATGGCAGAACCAAACACACTGATATGCATGCACATACAATTGATAATCAATGGGGAAGAACACGGGATAAGCAGTAAATAATTGTGCTGAACTATATTAAGCCAAGAGAGAATTAACAAGCTGGTTATCATTGATCCAACCTGACGCACATATACTGTTTATGGCAGAACCAAACACACTGATATGCATGCACATACAATTGATAATCAATGGGGAAGAACACGGGATAAGCAGTAAATAATTCTGCTGAACTATATTAAGCCAAGAGAGAATTAACTTCTTCGATAAAGGAAGATAAAATACAAAAATACAATTGAATTTGCGTGAATTAACTAAATTCTTAAGGACATTAAATCTTGGGCTTACAGAGAAATAGGGAAGTTTCCTCCCTCACACTAGAATGATATATTTTCCAATCCTATTGAAGCCCTAATTTTCATCCTTTACAAACCCTCCCAAAACAACATGACATAGAAATACAATCTTTGGAAGAGTTACTATAACATTCCTCAACAGTGTAACCTAATGTCCTACAGGTCTCAAATGAACACTTCTGTTCACCAATATTCGTGCCTGTGTCAAAGCCAACCTCTCGTAACATACAAAGCTAAATGAGTGCAGGATGCTGCTCTGCCTGAGATGGCAGTTCACAAAGTAGCATGCGTGCATAGTGTACTACATTGGAGGCTTTGTAGCAAAAATAAGATATTGTGCAGCATGAGGAGAGGCTACAGGGTGGCTCAAACTGTCACTGCAACAGCAAACGCCCACAGAACAGTAACAACGTGATTATAAGCATTGCCACGTCATTTGTCAATTCTTAGATTGTTACATAGATGACCAAGCTCTGGTCTTGCGTCCATCCATGCTGCAAATTTCATATTGGCAGGAGAAGTGCAGTAGAGATAAGATCTGAAAGTGATAAGGAAAAAATATCGCCTGCAGAGGGTGGGGAAAACAGAAATGGTTACACAACAAATGGTACTTCATATCCAACATATATATAAAGATCAACTCTCACTAAAAGCAATTGTACATGGTTAATAACTTTCTATTCGATGACTACCTCACAAAATTAAATATTATGTACTAATTATCATTTTTTTTCCCCTTTCAATTGCATGCGAGAGCTAGATCCTAAATTGACAATGCATGTGTAAAAAGAAATGTAAATAAATGTCAATCTTACACCAATGAGTAACTTCCTATCAGATAAAATTCTTTTTACAGCAATAATATAAATTTTCTTATAAATTCATTGTTGAATAGAAAGTTTGCAAGATGTAACTTTGTAAAAAGTAATTCATTTCACTAAATTAACATAGAAATTACTTTTCAAAGAAATTAAATTATCGATTGGCTAATAGTGTTTTAAAATTCTAAACATTATCATATACTTGGCTACAATTCTAGAATTGGATTGATCAAAATCATATACTTAACTACATAAGCACATCCATGAGCGGGGTATGATGCACTCTCCACATATGTTTAAGAGAAAATATATGAAGACGATTCCTACAAAATATAGAAAGGGCATTCCTATGGGTGAAACAAGTAAAGGTACCTCAAAGCCTTGATACCCATGTCCATAAGATATGCTCGCTCCTCATCATCATCGTCTGTGAACTTTTCAAATTCTCTATTGTAATAAAGAATATCTTCTCGTATATGCCCTGCACCTGCACATCTATAGATAAAATAGAAAAATCAGTATCTTCAATCCCATAACTAAAGATAAAATTTCCCCAATGGCTATATGATGCAAAAGCTATTCAAGACCAACAAAAGTCAAACATAATATATGCAAAAACCTCCTCTCGCCCAAGAATATGCATTGGTAAATAAAAAAGAACATAATTTATTCACTTTGATGTTGAACACTCTTAAAAGTAACAACATATGGATTGTAAACTAATAAAAAATAATTCCAAATAACCTTTCAATGACAAGGTCAACGTCTGCTTTACTTTGGGGACCATGTATGAGGACCCTTGTGAGGTTCAAAATGTCACTATAGTCACCCATACTAAGTGCCGTTTCATTGGAAGCTCGAGAAGGCAAGTTCTTTTCAGTCACTGCATATATATGAGGGCCAAATAATGGTTGTGAGATTTTGGATCCAGCATCAAGTCGGATACAGATTATGGCCATTGCATATGCGACACCACCAAAACCTGTGTGTGATACAAAAAGGTAACTACCTGCAGAGCTACAGGAAAGCAAGAGTTTAGAAGTACATTTCTATATTGAAACAAAAAATGCCTCAAAGATTACTGCAGTGGGATTACAGCATCTAGACAATGTGGATACAGACACACAGGGAATAAATGAAGACCACTGGGCAGGAATCAAAATGATGAGCAGTTAACATGCATTAGCCAAAGAGATTTGTACAGACATTTACTAGGTATGAAACATGTACCTTGCATGGGACTATTACACATGTTTATTTAATAGTAACATAGTATGTATCTCTTACGCTTTTAATTTAAAACTAAGAAAAAAGTTTGTTCAGTTTACTTCAAAGATGTAAAGAATCAACTTTAACAGAGGAATAAAGTGGTATAAGCCAAACTGTAACGAAAAAACCCATGACTGCATTTCAGTAGAGCTGTCAAAGTGGGCCAAAGCCTGTGAGCCAACCTAGCCCACCATGGATTCGAGCCAGGTTAGGCTAAAACATTGTAAATTTGGTTCGAGCCGAAATCGAGCCCAGCCTATTAAGAACCCAACTCACCAATCTATGATAAAAAAAGTTAAAATAAAAACACCTTGAGACAGTCCCACAATAGCCCAATGCAATTAAAAACAATGGGGTGAGCTACTGGTTCCCGTTCTCTCCAGCTCTCCCTCTCCCTCATTTCTTTTCTCTCAAAATCAAAATCTCTTAATTCACAGGTTCTTAAGATATTTAGAATTATTATTCACAGATGTTATTATATATATATATATTAACATATGTCATGGTCATTACATGCATAGATGACTTTTTTTGTCATGGTTATTTCCAGTTTTCATATCATAAAAAGGTAGATTGAAGAAAAATAACAAAACTAAAAAGGTGCAATTTTTTTGTTAAACGTTTAACCCACCAACCCATGGTGGACCGTGCGGAGCTCGTCTTTTTGAAGCTCACTGATAATTAAGTCAGACTGGGTTTGATCGAGTAGTCCATTTTTACAGATCTACATTTCAGAGAAAAAGCATGGCCCTATATGATTAGCAATCATAGGTTGGTCATGATTCTAAGGACATATTTGGTGTGTTGAATATTCTAAGTATACATTATTAACCCGCACATTATAATTGATGCAAACAGTACAAGAACAATCATGTCATGTCACGAAACTTTACAAGACCCATATAAAGTAGGGGACACTTACTCATCTTGACAATACTGTATGGCATCAATATCAGATGCCAAAGCATCTCTCTCTCTTGTTAAAGGTATCCTTTTGTAGACAATATCATATCCATCATCTTTCAGAGCAGAATAAACTTCCGCAGGTGTCTTCACATCATCTGCTCGAATGTTTTCCCAATATCCAACCACACCTGATTGATTTGTTGAGGGGTTATATTCTTCACGGTGTAACAGCATTCGACCACCCGATTGTCTAATCTCGGCTAGTATATCTTCTTTTAGCCGTGCTTCCATGTGTTCCACCTGCATTGTAGTTACCGTGAGTAGGGCAACACAATGAACTTTATGAAATAAGCAACTTCCAACAGACAAACTGTAATAAAGATGACTCACCACAGGACCAGTAATTCCCACGTACTTGAGTGTATTAACTGGTTTGTTTAACTCCCTAAGGACAAAGGGAGTATAATTGATATAAACAACTGCCTCTTCTCTCAGATCAGTCAATACAACCTTTTGAGCAATGAATGAAGGTTTACGCTTAGCACCCAAATAGTCTAGCATCTCTTTGGCACCAGAGATGGTTGGAGTTGCCATGCAATACACTGGGTATTCATCAACCTGAACAAGTGAAGTATTAGATAATGACATTCTCACAGTCAACCGCGTTATATATACATTGATAAAAACATAAGATAAAGCTTTCAATAATTACAAAGAAGAAAACAAGAATTAGAAATAATGAAGAGAAATTCCTTCGAAAACCAAAATAATAAAACAAGCTACTGTAAGCAAATAATGATGTTTCATCATTGGATTCTTTGCCAGTTCACCTACATAGGCCACTGGTCCTTTTCTTGTATACTATCAGCAGTCCCAACAGACAAACCATGATGTCATAATTGCATAAAAACAACATTTTAAATTAAAAATAGACACTATAAACTATAACACAATAGTAATTATAAATATATAAAAATATATATTTACAATTATTGTAATATGGTCATTATGTGTATGAAAACTGTGAAAAAGAAGCACAGCATAAAATGAGTAGAAGAAAAATAAACTAATTAGTAAGCATCAATTAATGGTAACACAATGTATTTTACTTGAACAACTTGGTAACAAAATTGATCACTTGTGAAATCTAGGGTTCTGCAAATAAACTCACACCAAAAACATGTTAGAGATGCTAATTCTACCTACAATTGGATGATCCTGTAGGTCACCACTGGACGTGTAGCCTTACCCTCTGGCATCACAAATTTGATGAGTTAGTTTCTTTAGTAGTAATTGCATAAGTAAGTGTACCTTGAAAACATGAGGTGCGCCATGAATTTGTATATGACTGGAAGTTCTCTGACCAGGAAAGAAATACATTTTCAGAATGGAGCCTTTCCCCAAAACAGAACCATTTCTGGCCTTGACAATGGCCTCCATCACAGCATCTCCATGTTGAGACTCTTGTGACTCTCTCAACTCCTCCTACAATATAATTGACATACTTGAATAAATCATGCTTCAAATAGAAGAATGTAATATTGCAAATAGAAAGGTTGAAAAATATTTACTGGGACAGTGAAAAACCGCCCCGGTCTTAGTCTGATGCTCCATTTCATAGCCTGAACCTCTGGCCTTTGATGCAACCAAACCTTAAATGTCATTCTGGACTCTCCTTGTCCACAAAATCCATCAAATGCTTCACTGCCAAGATATGCTGCAAAAGCAATTAGACGAAAGTACCGCTCCAAGTACTCAGCACCACGATTTAATGCCACCCTCCTTACCCTAGGCTCAACATGCTGTTGATTGAATACTTTTCTATACTGCAAGACTGCTTGACGAATATTTTGAAGTGCAGAACATCTATCAATGATAGCATCTAATGCCTCTCGGCATTCAACACCATTATCAAATAACGTTGTTATCTTCCATAACAGAAGGATGTCATTTATACCAAAAGCACGATTTTGTTTCTCGTCTGTCTTTCCTGACAATGCATTTGAGGTTAATGAAGTGGCATAAGCCCCAGCTTCATCTCCACTTGAAGAACCACAATCCGATTCTTCACGGGTCACATCATCACCCAGTATTTTAATGGGCCTACCATAATCAATTCGAAGTTTCACAAGGCAAGCTATGACGGTACCAGTGGTTGTCCTGCCCCTGCCCATCTGTTATATCAATAACTGCAGTAAGAAATGGATAGGGAGAAAAGACAAAAACAAATAGACCGACCCAAAATGAGCAAGGTCGTAAAAAGTACAGCATATTAGATAAAAGATTAAGAATTACCTGGCAATTGAAAACAAAAGCAGTGTCCTTTGCAGCAGAAGCAATATTAATTGCCATAGTGTCAAAATCAGAGCTTTTAGGAGCTTTTCCATCAGTGATGGGCACACGTGCATACTTAACAGGTAACCCCTCAGCTTCCAGACTTTTGAAAACTTCAAGTGGGGTTTGAATTACATCAGGGGTAACAAACTCCCAAGCATCAAATATATGCTTATCATCTGTTTCATGAATAACCATTATGGCACCACCATAGTGTTTAGCTTCTCTTAGGATATCTTCTTTTAATCGGGCTTCCATTTTCTCCACTCTTTCACGGTCAATGCCCTGAAAGAACAAATTACAATTTCCTATTCACCAACAGTAGGGGACCAATTTCCAAATTAACAAGAAATTCAATGAGGCCTCTAATGGGATTTTAATTTCAACATATTAGATAAGCTTCATTTTATAAACACTTCAGCATTTGTTTATCACTTTATATTAACACATGACCTGCACCAGAAAAAGTATAGGGGGGAGGACCAAATAATTTGAACTGACCTTTAATGGATCAAATAATGTCTGTAAGACACAAACATATTCAACAGCTAAAGGTTTTAGAAGAGTTAGTCCTTAACAATATTCATCCAATAGATTATGAACTCCATGGCTTTAATAATTTATCTCAAGTAATATTATACTTCAGTGTGGAACAGATATCCCTTTGCTACCTTAAAAGACACTACTACTACAACAGCAATAGCCTTATGACTCCATAGATCAATTTCGTGCAAAGAACAAAAGAAAAAACACTTTAAACACATATCTCGTTGCCTGTCTCACACTGCTCATCTAGATACATTTTTTTTCACAATTAGATCACTACATTCTTTTTGTAGTATAGTTCCTACTACAAATTAAAACCAATTTGCTAAATACACATACTATTGACAAACAACTGGAAAAAAATGGGAAAGCCGATTGGTGGTAAATAATCAAGTGGGCTGCAAACCAAAACCCAGTTATTCTAACATCTACATCTGAAATCCAATCCCCCTTAACTCAAAATTCATAGAAAAGATATGTTAAAAACAATGTTTACCGTGTACTCCAGCATGTTTTTGTAAGGCCTTTCAACTTCACGAAGTACAAATGGCTTCCCATTGATGTAAATAACAGGCTCTTCTCTCATATTATGCCAAAGTATTGGGCGTCCACCTTTAGAACTTCCAATCCTACGGATGACAGATCGAATACCATCAATTGTTGGATTTGCCACTCCATAAACTGGAAATCCAGGAACTTCTCGGAAATTAGGAGCACCGTCCACACTCTCAAGTAAACTTGGGTTTTGAGATCCAGGACAGTGATCACTTTTGAGAACAGTTTGACTACCAAGAACCTCGCCATTTCTCAAGGCAGCAACCACACCCATCTCAGAAGGGCGGCCGTCAGTGGATTCGGCTATCATCTTTAGAGATGGCTTCAAACTTGAATAACCAAGTGCACCCATTGGATCTCTCCTAAGTAACCTGCAATGCTAAATGTTAATAGACAAGATCAAACAATTTAATGAATTAGATTATAATAGAAATCCATTGGACTTGGATTGTGCCAAACTCGACCCCATAAATCAATTCATGGGGAGAGTATTGCCCAAACCTTTATAATCTCTACTTTGGTCACATCTATAGTCAATGTGGAATCTCAACACAACCCAATTGGTAAAAAAGGTCCAACTACATGATGAAAAAATTTAAGTCAAGGATGCATATTAGATCAACAAAGATATCTAGCACCTTCAAGTGAAAATTGACTAAGAAAATTGCAATAAACTGTAAGTTTAGCAGATATCTCAAATGAAGTCAATTCCCTGGTGCCTCTTTCCAGATTACTGATGTAAAAACAAAATAAGGATGGACAAATGTGAGATTTTTCAGGGTAAAAAGGTAGAACAAAATCAAAGCATGATGTCCAAATCAATAATAAAATAACTCCATAATGTTTTATATAGAGAATTAGAGCCAAGTTTAAATTGACTGCCTTAAAGAATCTGTCTTGGAGCCATACAAAGAAGCATTTTTACTTGCATAAGCATCACCATAATTCAAAAACAAGAGATAACTACTGCCTGAAGTGAATGCCAATCTTGTGTCCCAACTAAGCACCTATATAAACCTTGTTGTGAGCTAAAGACAAGTGACTAAATAAACCCAAGGATTACCTTTATACCAGTAACAAGGCACAAAAGCAATCAGGACCTCAGACCAAATAAATATAAATGAAGGTTATACTTGAAAGTAGAAGCTAGCTCAGTTCAGTAACATTTATGAATATAAAGGTTTTATAGCAAGATATACATGGCCCAAATTTATTCACTAGTTAAAATCAATTTGACTAAATAAATATGGTGCCATACCCCGTACACCTAATGAACAGAAATAAATAAAAATTAGGCTAAATTAATATTTTGGTCTCCCTTCAATTTTTTTATCCATAATTTTGGACCCCCTATTTTTTTCCATGAATTTTGCCTGACGATTTAGAAAATCCCAATTTCAGCTTAATTCTCAATTTTGTAAACAATTTCTTTCTTTTGTTTTGGTCCAATTGAACCTGAGAGCCAACATATTTATAAAAGGTACCTTAAAAAATCGATTTAATTAATTAAAATGTAAAAAATAAAGGAAATAAACATATGCAGAATTGAGAATTTGACCAAAGTTGCGGATATTTTAGAATCAAGGAGCTAAAATCACAGAGAAAAAATAGGGAGCCAAAATTGCAGATCAATAATTAAAGGGTAACTAAAATTGCAATTTAACCCAAAAATTAAAAACATAAGGCTTCGCACAATTATTAAAACTTTAACCTGCGAATAATGCTGTAGAGTTCAGGCCTTGCTCTCATCCAGTCAGCAAAGCTACAGTTATCAGCAGTATTAGAACGGAGTGCAGCCCTTTCTGAATGAATGTACACAGCAAAACATATTAAAAAGTAGTATCTCTCCAGGTACTCTACAAAAAAAGATAATGATGCCTCCCTTTTCATCTCATCGGGCTGCCGCAAAATACTATTGCGATACGTGGCAATTGCTTCACGAAGGTTCTAAAATTAAAGCAAGACAAGGATCGATGAGACAGTTAAAGAGTAAATACGAAAATTCAACCCACAGAAAACAGGTGAAAAATTCAGAACATTGAATTTATTTTGAATAACACAGTATTAAAATCATTAGGAAATAGAAACAGATATACCTGCATTGAAGCACATTTGTCAATGACTTTATCTACTTGTCTTTTCCCCTCAACACCACCCTGAATGATATCTGATAATTAGGACAACAAGAACATATTTTTATTTTATAAAAATAACATTACATTCAATACCGGTACCTCTAACACCCGAATCAAGCTTCTTATGACCGCATACTCTCCTCTGCGAATTGCTTCTTCCGAGTCAGGCAAATGATCAGCAAAATTGGTCATACTTTGAAAAATTCTACCAATTGAATTGCTTCTTGGAAACCCTGTCATTCAATAACAAATACAATATTTTGTTAATGGCAATTCAACTGGTACACTTTATGATTTGAACTTAATTCCAATAGAGTAAGAATAAATTAAAGGAAATAATTAAAGAAATTCAATAATGCTAAGCATAATTCAATTTTCTTTCCAAGCTACTCTAATTTTAAATAAAGGTTACTCGGTATATAAAATAGCTATACCACGTTCGTGGAACATGCAAGCATACATACCCAATGAAAGTAGAGATATGTTGTGAGAGGAGAACGAAACTAATCACAGTTATTGAATTAACTATGGATGGCAAGAATTGAAAACAAGTAGTCAAGACCTTCATTCTAAAGCTTCTCTCACTCCAATAACTAGGTTGGAGCTTTCATGACATATGTTTGACTCATCTGCACTTACATATCAACATGCAACATTCCCATGATCACTAGCTGGACAGAATCCCTGTAACCTAGCTATAGATATGGAAAAAAGTGGACCCTGTGGTGATGAACAAAGAGTTGTCTTACCATAAAATACGTTCTCTTTTTCAAGAGCAGGTGAAATAACCAGCCCACAGAAATAAGCAACCAGGTCCCACTCCATTAAATTCAAAACCATGGTAGTAGGTATCATATGATACACTATACGAATCACCCGATATGATACAATTCTTTTCCCTCACAATATGAATCGCTAAAACACTCCGCATAACCTGGTTTGGTAAAAACCCTAAATTTAGTTTCTTTAAAACTGTGAAATGAACAGAAATAAGTCATAAGAGCATGACTTGCAGAACAAAGGGAGGAACAACCACTAGCACAAACTGAGTGAAACCGCAAAACCTCTGTGCTTCTCCTCCAACCATTAGCACAAACTGATTAAAAGAGCAAGACCTGCGAAACAGAGGGAGGAACAAAATTGTGGAGGAATCAAACAGTGGGAGGAGCGGAACAGCGGACAGCGGGATGAACAGAACAGCGAGACTACAGGAGCAGCAGAACAGCAGACAGTGGGAGGAGCAGGACAGCAGGGAGGAGCGGAACAGCAGGATGTTGGTCCTTTACAGCTGATCCCTTCCCTAGCTCTAAATGTGCTACTGCTACTGAGTGAGTTTTTTGTCGGATTCTTGTTTTTTAAAAATGGGTAAATAAAAAAGGGAGTCTGATATTACTTGGAACTATTGTGAAAGTCTTCCTACAACTAGACTATAAATAAAATGTAAATTTTGCTCTCATGCTTGTTGGGGTGGCATGGCAAAGATGAAACATCATCTTGCTGGAACAAAAAAAAGTGTTATTCCTTGTTGTAGTGTTCCAGAGGAGGTGAAGGAAATATTTATGAAGCTGCTGAAAAGAAAGAAGAAAAGAAAGAAGATAAACAAATTTGATTGTGCAGAAGTTACAAGAGAAGTAGCAAAAGAAAAGAATAATCTCCAGCAAATGACCATCAACGCGTCTTATAAGAATAGAGAATATGTAATTCAAGAAGTTTTCAACCGCATTTATCGTAATGCATCGCCATTTCATCTCGTAAGGAGTCCTCTTTTTATCCAAACGCTAAAGGCTGTTGGAGAGTATGGCAAAGGTTAAGCCTCCTTCTTATCATGAGGTAAGAGTTTACTATCTGAAAAAGGTTGTGGATAATGTACAAAAGTGTCTAGAAAAATTAGAAATGATTGGGAGAAATGGGGATGCACATTGATGTGTGATGGTTGGACGGATGGGAGAGGAAGATCACTCACTAATTTTCTGGTCAACAGGCCAAGTGGGACTGTTTTTTTGAAATCTATTGATACCAATGATGTGATAAAGATGGGAACAAAATATGTGTTGTTGGACAGCCTAGTTGATGAAATTGGAGAGGTGCATGTTGTCCAAGTAGTCAGAGATGGGGCTTCTAACCTTGTGGCAGCTGGGACAATGTTAATGGAAAAGAGAACCAAATTATTTTGGTTCCCTTGTGCAGCTCATTGTCTTGATCTAGTTCTTGAAGATATTGGAGAGCTTTTGGTATTTTAGAATACCATTGACAATGCAAAGAAAATCAGCACCTAAATATAGGCACACACTTCCGGTATTTTTCGTTTTTACAGCTCTTTGGTGGGAGAGTTACAGGGGAGAAGGTAGAGTTACAAAAGGTAACCATGAAAATTTTGAGTCTCACATGTAGTGCTATAGGGTGTTGAAAGGAATTGGAGCACATTTGGCCAAGTGCATATTAAGAGAAGAAATAGATTGGAACAACAAAGATTAAATTCTCTTGTGCATGTGAAGAACAATCTTCAACATGAGATGAGACAAAAGAGTACAGAAGAGAAGGGGAAACTTATGATCCCATATATTTGTCGGATATTGAATTGGATGATGAATGGATCACTGAAAAAGAAAATCCTTGTTTGCTTATTGATTCCTCGTGAATGGATATGTACATGAGTGCTTTGATGTTGAAGAGGAAGCTCCAAGCAAAAAAGGAAGCGAGGTAATTATTTCTATTCAGAATTTTTAGAAGTTAGAACTTCAAATGAAAGTTCAACAAACTATAACTAAAACTTATTTGTTTTTCTTTTGCTAATATAGCTCCTAGAAACTTAAATGCCAAGACCAATAAAAATGGAAAATCCATAGTAGGAGATGAGGAAGAAGTTGAAGATGTTGAAGAAGGGGAAAAACTTTTAATAGATGATGAAGATAACTTTAGTGATGTAGATCTTGGAGAGGAAGAGGATGAAATATGAATTATTAGAATATAATTTTTTTTTTCTTATTGAGGTTGTTTAGTATGTATAAGCAACAACCATAATCTGCAGTAATTATGCGGTAGCAGCAACAACAACACTTATTTTTAGGATGGCTATAAAATGCAAAATTTGTTAAGTAGCATATAGCCATGGTTATAGAAATATTATGCAGCAGCTACATTGTTTTTTTTTAAGGTTGTATGGCTGAAATTGTGTAGTGAATACACAAAGATACAACCACTCTTTTTGACTATGAAGTTGATTTGTTATTAATTGTATCTTTGCATGTTTATATGTTACATTTTTTAATGTTTATGAATCTTACTATTCATAATATGGAACGATTCATGAGTCAAAAATATAAGCTCTCCCATACATAATTTGTACCTCGATTCAACTACCATGCTCAAAACTAACATCATAACCAGGGTAGATGCTGACAAAAACAGAAAGGGAGGATGTAGGCATGTTCCATGTGTTGTTGCCTTGGTATTAAAATTCAACATTTTATGAAAAATCCAGACTTTTTAAGCTAAATAAATACTGCAATGTGTATTCATATGCTACGGCATTGTTGAAGCATAGTAGTGAATTTTGAAGAAAAAGAACTGTTGTTTTACATTAAACAGCAAATTTGATAGTCCCAAATCTGTTTTCTAATATACAAGAAACCATTCTTACATTCAAATTTCTTGGATGAACAACTACTTAAATAAAGCAAAATAAACATTAAAATCAGAAAAATTTAAAAAATATATAAAGAGTACCAGAGGCCCCTATTCGGTTGAGGTAGATCAAAGTTGCAATGACCATTCCAGTTGTGGTTCGACCACGCCCCATTTGACAATTAAAAATTATCTCTGTGTCTACATCAGCTTGAGAAATTTTATTAACCTAAAATAGAAAAAATACGAATGGTATGAGTTTTCAATGTCAATAAATATTGTATGAAATATAAAAGCTACGAGTCCTAACTATTAAGCACTGTTCAGCAGTAGCAGCAGCTCAATGACAAGACAATAGAGAAGGAAACTACATCATCCAACCCCTTGATTGCACCAGCAGAATATGTATGCAGAAAGTGATACCAAATGTGATAGAGCATAACAAATACATACAAAAATACTAACCAAAATATCAAAATCCATTTCCTTCGGTGATTTTTCATCAGTTATAGGAACGCGTTCATAATCAACAAGATATCCCGCCACTTGCAATTCCTCATACACCTACAGCAAAAAAAACAACCTTGATGCATTTGTATCAGAAAATTGATCAAGTCTCAAACTACCATCATATACTAGTTTCAGCCATACCTCTAGTGGTGTCTTCACAGAATTACACGACACCGGCTCCCATTGGTCCACCATCTGCCCATCTGGCAGTTCATCAGTCACAAGAATCTTATTCCCATATCTGTCATATCCATGTGCAAACAAGATTAACAGTAAAGCATAAAGACAACCACAAATTCACAGGACAAGCACGGAGCAGAAGGCCACAGAAATACCTCGCTGCCTCCACCAGGATGTCTTCTTTCAAACGAGCTTCCATTTGCTCAACCCTTTCTCTGTTAATTCCCTAATCAAGTGCAGAATTCCCCACAAGTAAACGGATTCAAACCAACTTGCAATGAAAGCATAACGACGCTAAATTGAAAGCCAGCACAGAACTGATATGCACCGCTATAACATACCGTATACTCAAGGTTGGAGAACGGCCTCTCCACATCACGCAAAACAAAAGGACGACCATTGATGTAGGCAAGCTGATTCCAACAAAGCAAGGAAATAAAAACATTATCACAAACATCCATAATCAAATTAACAATACTTAGCCTAAACTCAAGTACTCATAAGAGTTAGTTTTAAAAGGCTAAACTCCTTGAAGTCAGCAATAGGTTAAATTAAAATAAGAATATAACACACCGGTTCCTCACGAAGGCTAATCCAGAGAACTCTCAATCGAGCACCAATGTGGTCGAGAACGTTCCGAATTCCCTCAATGGTCGGAATGGCAACACCGTGAACATGCAACGAGTCCGATGCCTAACAATAATAAGAACAATAACATTAAATTATAATTCAAAAAAAAAAATAGATGAATTGGCAGAAGATGAAAAGACGAAGAAGACCTACCTGTCGATAATTGGGAGCGCCGTCGATCTGAGGCGACAAACGTTTGTTCTGGCAACCAGGGAAATGGTCGCTCTTCAGAATCGTTCTCTTCCCCAATACACCTCCTCCTCTCATCTTCATCACCTGCTCCGGCTCCTTCGGTATCTGCGACATCGAACCAACTCACTCACTTCTCTTCCAATTCCAAATCCAAACACCCAAACTTCACCGCGCTACTCCTTTCTCTCTACCCTCAAAACACACAACACTTGTTCGTTACAATTGCAGCTGAATTTTTCTCTCTCTTCCTCCCGCGGATTTCCAATTATTTATCTCACAGCTTCTTTTTACTTTACAACTCACTCAATTTCTGAAACTAACACCAATAACGTGAAAGACGTGAGTCACTGAAGAGCGACGAAGAAAGGCGTGTGAGCTCAATGTGATCGAGCTTCTAAACACGAATCTTCCCTCATTTTATTTCTTTCTTAATCAACCTGATTAACGTGTCCGCTTATTTAATTCTTATTAATATTATTGTCATTATTATAAAATTAAAAATACAAAACCACTTTTTTTTAACTTACGAACCCATGCTTATTTCTCAGGTTGCGATTAATGCTTAACTTATAGCTTATGCTGCGGATATTCTCTTCTTTGTCTGTGTTGGGTGCACCGTGCCCTTTCTCCGTCCACCGTACCAGCTTTTTCCCTCGCAACGACACCGTTTTATATTCACCACACAAAAATTCTCACCTACCCAAATTAATTACGGAAAGGAATAAAATATACGCTCAGATATTGTGGATAATGCTACGCCTCATCAAACTTCTTACTCTCTTCTTCATAAAAAAACTCATTTAATCTATGGATTTTTGATGATTCATCGTTATCGTACACACTTATTTTGTTCAACTAAAATATCAAAAATGAATCTGACTTTTTCTTTCTTTCATCAAGTTAATCAAAGTAATTTACAAGTTATTAAAGTGACTAATCTCTTCCTGCAAGCTACTAAAAAAGTAATTAATATATACACATGGGAGAAAAATCATTACAATGAAATGTCACCATGGAATACACGTGGCCGAATGACTAGTCCATTAATTTATATGTATACACGTGACCGAATGACTAGTCCATGACTATACAAAACAAAAAAAATCAAAATCGATTAAATTGATCCAGAGCAAATAACATTTTGAATGTATATTCCAAAAACAACATTTTGAATTCTCAACTTAATTTAAAATGTTTTTAAGATAAAAAAAAAATCATATCTAATAAGTCTTATTAGTTGGTATAAATTACTTTATCAGTTTTTTTCTACAAAACATATAATTTAGTTACTTATACTAATTTATATTTTTTGCATTTTAATTTCTTATAGATTTGCATAATTCTAATTTATTATTTTGATTTTCATTTTATATGAAGACTAATAATTTTTAATGGTAATTGTTATGTTCTATTAAAATTTAAATGTAAATATTATGATATGTTTTATTGGAACTTTTTGTTTAAGTTGAATGGTGATAAACTTTATATAGCAACAATTTGTCCTTTTTATCTTCTATGCAAATTTGTAATTGTTAACGGAAAGATTGAGTTTATTATAATTTAAATTCAAATATTACGACATGTTTGATTTATATTTTTATGGTTAATTTTGAATGTTAAGAATCTAATAGTGATTTTTTTCTATGTTAGTAATTGAAATTTTATGGTTATTATATTTATTTAATTATTAATATCGATTCGACTAATGTCCTGGCCACGTGTTTATTGACCAGATAAAACAAACAAATAAATATAAAGTAAAATACGATTTTGTAAAAGTAACGTGATCCTCCAACACAATTTTGTATGGAGAAAGTCCCATGCTTTGCATAACTATCCACTTTTGTAGATGGTTGATAATTTTTTGTTTATGATAAATCGAGTCAAACTCAATTTAATCTAATCTTTTAATGTCAATATTTTCAACTCCAATTTGAAACCCAAAGAAAATTACTAAATAATGCTAATATTAATATTAATAATGACATAATTATTATTTAATTTATTTTCTTATTCCATTAATTAAACATGTAAATATTTAATTATTCAAACATTAAATAATATAGTATATTTTTTAAAATAGTATTCTAAAATATCTAATCCAAAAAATATTTTGAAATTATAAGGTTTTATGAAAAAAATTAAAACTTTTAAATCAATAAACTCAACCTAATATAACTGGAGAATAAGTTTATTCGAATTAAGTTTAATAAAAAAATTAGATAAATCCAACCTAAATTTTGATTAGGTTAAATGATGGATTTGTTTAAACCTACGTCATTCATATTAAAATAGGCATATAACATCAAAGGGAATAAAGAAACGTGGAAGAAATGGCAATTAGTGGGTCCCGAGATTAGTTGGTCCAATGGTCAAGAACATTTTAGAGGGCCCAACAAACATGCCTCATCCAATAGATTCTCACAACAATATAATAAAAATTTTAACTTCAAAAATAAGCTGCCGCTGCATGATTCTGAGTAAGCAACTTCGAACTCAAACAAGAGTTAAATTTCCACGTTTTTCTTTCTGCCTTAAACCGTAATGCATGTTGTGAGTTGTTAGATCTAAAAATACGAACAAATTAAAAATAATGGAGGATAGCTCTTATTAAATTGTAGAATTGAATTTGAATAAACCCAAATTATAATGATACATATTGTTTTGTTTTGTTTAACTAATTTAGATAATGTTAATCAACATTGCTACTTTTCAATAGTATTAAAAGAAATTAATTACTTCTCTTGTGCGTCTTACCTAAGTTGCACACTATCTATAAATAATAACACAATCAATTAAATAATGCCTGTGTGAAAGGGTAACGGAAGTGAAATAAATTAATGGAAAACTGCAGAGAGAGAACGTGAATGAGGAGAGCAACTGGTTTATAAATTACTTTGAACTGCTTTCACCATAAAGAATATTGACTAATGAATGTTCACACACAAATGACAGCTTTTCTTAGGTGAAGTTGTGTTTTACTTGCAATTAATTAGTGTCTTAACAACCCATTTGCTGTGTGGTTTTGAGAAAGCCGTGTGATATGGATCAGCACGTAGATTCCCCCACTACCTTTACGCCCACTTTTAGGACACTGTTCCATCACTTTCATTCTTTATTTGAGAAAGCAACATGTGTAAAAAACATTGAGAGAAGAAAAGGTGGAGACAAAAACAGGTGTCACGTCACTCTCATTCTTTCAAAGGTTTTGATATGATCCTATTCATGGCAATTAGCCAAAATTGGTGGCACTTTGTCATGAGCCTCGCATAAGGAAGTGGCATCCATATGGTGTTAAAATGAGGTAGGCTAAGTTGCGTAACCAGGAAGAGGTCTTGGATCGTAGTACGTTGTGGAGAGGCAGCATAGCAATTATTTGAGTAGAGTAGGGTGGAATAGAGTAGAGAGAGTCTTTTTGTTATGTTGTCAACTTCATTTCCCTCTGCATGCACTCACAGTGAGTCACGTTGTGCTATATTTATCTCCATAACTAAAGGAGACAACCACACATGCACATCTAAAGATCTTCTGAAACACCATTTGCTTTTCCACCTGCTCTACACTTTACTGCAATACCACTGTTAGATCTAAGAAGTAAAACAAAATTGTATTCTATACTGAAGCTTTTAACCAATTTCCTCGTTTGTTTTGTAACTCTTACGGTTATGCTAATTTAATTAGCTCAAAGTATGAATGCTTATATGTATAATTGTTATTTCAGCTAAAATATTGTCTTGTGTAGTTTCTTTATTCCTTTCTAAATGTAGCATGTTTGAACAAAAAAACATTGTTTTATCTGTCATTTTCAAAATTCATTGCTCTGTGTTCTCTAAGTATAGTATTTTTTATTTTTTTATTTAAATCTCATTTCGAAGATTCAAAACAATATTAATTATTCTTTTACTATTTATACCCTTATCTTTCGTGTAATTTTTAATTAGTTTATCTATGCATATTTATTATTATATAAAAATAAAGAGTAAAACAAAAAAATCTTATAAATAATTTATTAAAATAAAAAAAATTAGTATTTCTAAAAGAAAGTTAAACGGAATTGTGGAAGTAATATTTTGTACAAGTAGCTGATCTGGTATAAAAACCCAACCTAATGTCCTCCAATGCATAAGAAGCGATAAGAATTAGGCTAAACTACTCTAGTGGATAAACTCTAAAAGAAACATTTCCTCAACTTATTATCAAATACAGGAATTTGAAAACCAATTTACCCACAGAAAAAACCAAAACCACAAACACAAAAGATGGGGGGCTTGTAAACCAAGAAAAACATCATTACCATTAAAATTGCCAAGACATTACTTTGAACATCGTAATCATAAAAGTAGCGTGGTTCAACCTTACAGGCAACATTTAGTGCTGATTTTTCGATTTCAGTACCCATACACAATAATATAATTGGCAAGGTAACGCATTTACATTCAGAATGAAACAGCAGCGTCAGCATCCATATCAGTCACCTCTCTTACGAGGTTTTTGGTAGAAGGCAAACCAGCAGTTACCTCCTCTTCAATCCCGCATTCGTTAGTCCCCCTTCGGATCTTGAAGTAACCATCCTGCGATTAAGATTACATTAGTCCATTAGCTAAGACACATCTTAAGTAACAGACATTCCAGTTGAAGAATAAATCAAGAAACATACATCTCCCCATTCTCTGTTCCACTGATTTGCGAGAAGCTGAAACAATGAAAAGTGTCCAATCAGTATAAAAATCTGAATTTCAGATAGTATTCCCCATGGACTGGAATATAAATCAGGAACATATCAACATACCCAATAGTCTTCTCCATCATCAGTTGTTCCCCACCCAATTAGCTTCACTGCATGACCGCCTAGTGCATAACCTGTGACGTGCTTGTAAACTCCAGACTTGTAGTGAGCAAAATCCTGTGAAGAGGTCAAATTAGTAAAAGGTAAAGTTGTCTTAAATCAACCAAGCAAACTGCTCAATATGCTTGAAACTATTCACACAAGAAAACAAAGGTTAACGTCATCTTTATGTTTGAGGTCTAGACACTACATGCAAAATGATGCAGGTAATAGTCACATATGCTTTAGTTAATTGAAAGGCCACTGGCAAGGAGGGGCCCTTCGAAATGCTTTAACGGGAAGGATGCTATAATATATTACGTCCTGCTCGAATGATGGGGACAAGAAAGTGAGATAAGTTGTAGTTGCAAGATTTTAACTGCATGTAAGAGACCAAACAATAAATAAATTACTCCTATAGGTTAATGCTTTTAATATAGAGAATCCAATGACTCAAAAATATGCTAAAGGGGCTTAATAGGGGGTGACCAATGCAACATATAATAGGGCCAGGTTGTTGTAAGGCTGTTCTATTTTGGTAAGCTAAAATTGTGTCTCCACCAGTTATTGATAATACTAGTTTCTGATTTAAAATTGTTACTTTCTATCCTAATGTCAATCCACAGCCTAAAGTATGAAAGATGACACTGCCCCCATTTTTGTTCTGATAGAGAGAGCAACCAAATAAATGGGGAAAAGAGAAAAAGGAAAAATCAGAGAACGGAGAACAAAGAAACCATAGAATAAATCTTTAATGTTGAACCATTTTTTTGTTAGTGCATAAATTACCGTGACTGCTCACTCCGTATTTTAACACTGAATGCTAAGAAATAAGTCCTAATACGAAAACCCTTCTCCTAATATGATCGCTTAATGAACATCATATACCCTTGAAAAGCCTACTACTTTTGGGTATTAATCAAGTATAGGAATGGAATATGATCTTAGTTACTAGGTATTTTTGGTTCAAGACCTTCTCCATGTGATTCGTACAAACAAACGCATTTTATTCCCCTTTTTCCTCATTTTGAGATTTGATATTTTATCTTTATTTGTAAACATTAACCTTAAACCCTCCATGAAAGCCAGTAGCTCCAGACATATGCACGAGTGAAAACCAGCTCCAAAGGAACCATTAAGGAGTATAATATACAACAGAAGATGAGAGCAATGACATCAACTAGCTAATGCTGGTGAAAGCAAAGGGATTAATAAAAAGCAACAGACGTCATCAGCACCAACATTAGCCTTATCAAAGAAAACTAGAGATACTTAGAAGCATTTGTAAGTTTAAGGAGCCTACTTAAAAGATAGGTAAATCTGAAAAACATATACATAAAGACTTTAGAGGCACCGAGCTTAATGGAAAGAAAAAGAAAGATAAGAATGACACAAATCAGGAATTCGTGAAGATCTATGGAATGATAAAATGGCAAAAAATGAACAACATTTAGACAACGAGATACTTGCGATTAAGTATGAAAAACCCAAAACAAATGGGGAAAAAAAATTCCCTCCTGGTGACGTTTGGGGAAGTTAATTGTAATGTATTAAATCTCACTCTAGCTAAAAGTAAGCACTAATGCCAATATGACAATTAAGGAGAAAACATAACAAGGAAAAGTTCATAATAAAAAATGAAAATCACCGTGTTATAAAATATTTCTTTTACATCACTATAAACCCAACAAATTTAATACCTACTAATTATCACTCCAGCCCATTTATCTGATCCCCAATCATTCTCCCTTCACATAGTCAATTTGCATACCCACTAGATGCCAGTACCAGAGTCGCGGGCCCAATTAAATATAATTAATTGTTATACATCATTAAAAAGTATTTAGCATAAATATATCAAAGGAGCTGCTCTGATTTGTACAACATCGTTTGATTAGAGCCTTTTGAGCAGCATTTCTGTGATTAAACCAGGAAAAATAGAAACTCCGAAATCTGATTTAAGTCATTTTGAAAACCTAGGCTTTTTTAACACTTTTTATCCGTTTGTGAAAAAAATTTGTAGCTTTAAAATCATTTGTATCAAACTTTTTCCACACACTTCTTTCTCTCATTAAGTTCTGATTTGATTATTGACTCAACCATATAGTTAAAAATTAATATACTGAAAATGTTTAACGTTAATAACCTCTCTTAATTGATAACCATAAAAATATAACCTCTCTTAATTTTTGTGACAAATGCAACCAAGCTTGAAGAAATGTCTACCTATGCCATATTTAATGGGTGGAATTTCAAACATCTCGTAAGTGAATTCTGCATGATAGTTTAAATATTATGTATGGTGGTAAAGTGGCAGTGCCCCCAACAACAATAATGATAATAGTGGTGGTATCAGTAAAAATGGTAATGATATTATTGTTGTCATTGGTGGTGGTAGTAACAATGATGGTGATGACACTGACAAGGGTCTTTACCATAAATAGTAAGAGTCTGTTTTGCCAACATTGCAATCAACATATAATAAAGCAAGTGCTATCAATAACACAAAGATAACGAATTCCTTTAATTTTAAGAAGTTACATGAAATCTACTTAAATGACACACACACTCCCTTGAAATCTTCTTAAATGACATTCATACTCCCTCTAGATTTTAATCAGACACTCATCTCTATGATGGTTTTATAAAGTAACACTTACCCTTTATTTGATTAATAAAGGGACAAATACACCCCTTCTTTGATGCTACAAGAAGGAGAGTATTTTTTAGAACTAGAGGGGATTAGAAAGATATGTGCAATTTTCCCTCAATTCAACAATAATTCTTTAAGAAATGGCCTAGGGTTAAAGGGCAGTTCAACTAACTTCAATGTTCCCCCATACAGCTATAGCAAACCACTATTTTTCAACTCGCCAATACTTCATGTAAAACTTTGAAAGATTAATATATCTTCAATATTCCAGCAAGAAGTCAATCCACAATTAGTTAGAGATCCAAAATAACCACAGAAGAGTTCAACATAGACGATTATTCTAAAGAGGTACAGAGTCAAGCATAATGGAAAGCATCAAATGGTCAAAGTCACTCTGTGATTGAGCCTCCAACAATAGAATATTCACTTCAAACTCCCCACTAGTTCTTCTAAACTATGAAAACCTGCTAGAGATTTCCCATTCCTCTCCACCTATCCCTAAGTTTTTATTTTGTAACATGTTTTGCATGTTAGATCACATGCAGAAAATCTCAAACACTCTGAATCAATTGCTTCCAAACTATTGTCGTATAATTATAAATTATAGATAGGATGTTTTGTGTTTTTAGAAATTGACCATGGAAGTTGCAGAAAATTTAATTGCAGAGTGTGGATAAGAGTTCTCGTTTACCTCATAAACAGTAAATGCGACCTCAACTGGGCCATTTTTGTACACTTCTGCCATGATATCTTGGGGATCAGAGTTGACCGTATAGGCATTGACACTGAAGTGCTTTGACTTCTTCCACAGCTGGTTCCGATTTACACATTTTTTAACACACTTGGGAGTCCGATAAGCTGGCTCACAACCAGGATGAGAACAGCCAGTTTGATCAAAATATGGGTCACACTGCCACATAAAAGAATTTGCTGAGCGTAAGAAACTTTGGAGGAAAAAATAGATATCGGATAAGTTGTGAAATGAGCCTTCAGAAAAATAAAAATAAGGGAAGATCAAAGTGACAAGGAGCTTAGGATTTTCGTCCCTAAGCAATAACCACTTTCATGATTCCCAAGTGGAAACTGTATTACCTCTTCAGTGACAACACCGTGGTGGGCTAAGTATCGCCATGCGTATAAGGGATATCCCCCGTCACACCCAGATCCACACAGAAAGCCACAGCATGCAAGAAGGTCATTAACAGAGAGAGAAATGTTCTGCAATTAGACATATAGGACATAAATTCCTCTTCCAAGCAACTAAGTTGGTGTCATCCAGGGACAAAGGGAGAGGAAATACTGAATAATTGTCGCGAATATCCACAATCACGCACAATAAGCAAAACAAAGTTCAACATTAATAAGAAACTTCACTCACAACATTAAAATGAATGCAAAAGCGATCTGACAATGATTCTACAGCACCAAATGCCCAACAAGAACCACAGTGACCCTGAATCGTCACATCAGCACAAGGATCAGTTAAAAATTCTTTGAACCTTGAATGTATTACAAGTTGTTAGTGTGAGAAAAAAGGAGGATTACCTGATCTTTAATGCGAAAATTGGTTTAGCAATTCATGGCATGGTCAACAATAAAACAAGAGTCAGCACCTCCTTCCAAATGCACTATTTAATGAAAATAATAAAGGGAAAGGAAAGGAGCGAGTAAGTGGCGACCTAGAATTCTTCCAATAGTGCTACACTGCGACCAAGCTGTCCTTGCGTCAAAATTCACCGGCAATTTCAATGATTTTGGATGAGAAACAACAGGTATCCTTCTGAGTTCGTTCTTAGGCGTCTGTTTGACTCCAAGAAGGCGCTTAAATTGTTCAACCTGTGAGTCAAAGCATATTATGTAACTAACTAATCACCTGCAAGTAAAACAGTGGAACCCGCACTTTAAAAGGGCGCAAGACAAGTTCAAGACTAACTGTATAATTGGAGAAACGAGGATTTATAGCAGCCTCCCATCCTGCCTCAGGATTTTCGTTAATCTGTTTAGCAATAGATTCCTGCATCACAAGGTTAAAGGCATTCATCAATCACAAGACATAGATCGTATGTGCAAATCCTCATCTCACATCATCTGAATGAACTGGAGCGAAACTATTTCAGCTCAATAAATGTTTTGCATACGTATATATGCTTCAAACACTATAGTAAAGAACACATATAATCTTAGACAAAAAAATAAACATAGACACTAACACTATAGAAAGATTAAGATCACTCATGACTTTGCTCCAATTTCATGGGAGTAAATAAATAAACTGACCTAGAAATTGACATAACACGTGTGAAACGAGGAGAGTTAAAGAAACCACCTGAAGAATTGGAGAATTAAGCTTGAGAGTGGTCAACGGTTCAGCTTCCGCCCCGGAAATCTGGGAACATCAAAGTGATTTTAGAACTAAACAAGGTACTAATCATGATTACACAGATAGAGTTGGAAAAAATAGTACCTGAAGATAAGAAGCGGAGAGAACTAAGAAGAAGGTTGCTAGGGGTAGCCGAATGGAAGCCATATTCTGTTGCCAGATGAAATTGAACTGCGAAGGGTGAAGAGATTTTTATAGATTAGTGGTGCTTTTCTTCCAATTGGTTGCGTGTGGCACACTGAAATGGAATCTCCTACTTGCCCGCTTTACTTTGATTTTCATATAATATCAGTTATGATCGGAGTCTGAGCCAACGGAGGCTTGGGATTGGTGCTGTGTTGGGGGGTTTGATCAAGTGAACCGTAGCGTGACACGATGAAAGATAAACGCACCTAACATTTCCAAGGCTTCAGATTTTGTCTTTTTTCTCTATTAAAATATCTATAGGTCATGCTCAATCAAGTCTCCCCCCAGTATGGCCTGCGTGCTGCACTGGGATTCATGTAACGTGTTTGACGAAAGAGCATTACGAAAGCAAATATAATAATTTAATAATTATTTTCGGCTTTAATTTCCTAATTTACGAAAATATATTATTTTTTAAAGTTACTAGATTTAAGTTGATATTTCAAATATCAAACTTATTTTACGAAATGCTTATTTTTTTTGTAAAAACAAATCCAAACAGGTTCTAACAAGAAGATCATCGATTTATGCTACAGATTTATGTTTGCTTTATAAATAAAGATATATATATATATATATATATATATATATATATATATATATATATATATATATATGTCACTTTTTCCATATCAACATCAGAGAGTCCATTAATCTTTCAATGATGATGATTTAATTTAAAATTTTGGAAATATGGATAGGATACGTGTGACTAGATCATGTTTCAATTTAACTTTTAAAAGGATCTCACATAAATTAGAGTAGCAGACTCAAATAGCTTTGAATAAACTTTATTAAATTAAATAAATTGAGCTGCCGAGAAGAAAAATATCCATGGAAAAAATAGCTTAATATATCACCTTCACTACTATACAGAAGGAAGAGTCACAAATAAGGGTGTCGGTCGTAGGAGATAAAAAGAAAAACGTTGGGCCTTTAACTTCTATATTAATACATTAGATAAAACAAAACTATTATGTAAAAGTCTTTATCTTTCTATTACATAAAACCTATTAAATTATATTTAATGAATTCTTATGTAATTTTATTAGAGGATGCAATGTATAAGGAAAATAATATAACATTTGTAAATGAAATTCGTTACTTAATATAAAGATGATATTTAGTATGATGTCATGTACCCTTTCATTTATATATCCAATTATTTAAATTATATTTAAATTTTTTATTGTTTAAATTATTTTATTTTATCTATTATCATATGATTCATTATTTCTTATGTTTTAATTTATTTCGTCTATTATTACATATGCACGTATTTGATTTATTTTTCAACTTTTTGTTATTTAATTTTTTCAAAATAAAGGTTCTTATTAAGGTTTCAAGATCTAGAAGACTTTTTTTCTAATTCTTTTAAGTGCAATTCATTTTTTTTTATTGAATTCGTGATATTTTTTTTCTAATATATCTTGTTAGTTGATTTAATATTTTAATAAATACTCATTTATACATACATGTTATATATATATATATATATATATATATATATATATATATATAAAAAAAAAATGTCACACTATTCCTTTAATAGGGGTTGGAAAAAACTCAACATAAAATTGAATCTTTTGGTGGTGTATAAACCAACTTTGTCTTATATAAATATATATGTGTTATTTTGGATTGAAAGTAAGATTCTTCAAATTTGTAGGAAGTAAAATTTTTACTACCTTGTCGGTGAATGAATGCATTTTGAAAGATGAGCTCAAACTCATTGGGGTTGCAAGGGTTGACTCTGTATTATGTGAAAACTATCATCAACAACTTTGGACGACATAAGCTTACTCGAGATATCATAGTTATATTTAACATTAGAAGAACTCTCACAGTAAAAAAGAAATATCAAATGTGCATCTAAAATACAAGTATAAAAGAATAATAAATTATCTTCAAACCCTTTTGAGTCATGACACAGATTGTCAATTGTTACATGATTTCCTCTTAAGTGTTGTCTTCAAAAACATTAACATTAGTTGCAAATGATTAAAGACCAAACAACCAACAATATTTTGAGAAATATTCTCGAATGTTATAGTTAACCCACTTATATATTGTCCCGAAAAGATAACATCTTTTTCTTCATGTTTGTTTTTCATTTTACATTACGAGTCTTGTTTATCTTGATGTTTTGATGAAATGCCTTTATTATCAGTTCACCGGAGACAAAATACGTAATTTCGTCAGAGCTAGTATTTGAACTTAATAGATCTTTTGGCTATCTTAACCCTAAAAGTCTTGCTCGACGAGCTCAAAAACTTTTCGAAAATTGAATTACTACTAATATTTACACCAAAACCAAAATTGACCTAGAATGTGCGTTGTGAATAATCATCCAAAGCAATTAGAATTGTGGAGCTTGGGTTGATGCTATGTTATTTATAGGTTTCAACGCACTAGAAATTGATAAAACATCACGAAATCATAGTCGTTAGATAAACTCTTATCAAATGACTTTTTCTTTTAAGGAAATGAATCTTCATCTTTTCAACTATATTGTTTTGACATAACATTTAATGTGTGCCATATTCCTTGACAAAACAATCTTTGTACAAATTGGAGTCTTTAGTGTGATTATTAGCATTTACATGACTTACTTGGAAACTATAATTGACACATAAGTTGTTTGAGTCCAGAGGATCAGAACACTGTCAAATCTTGAGAATATGAGTTGGTTAAATTTGAATTCATTCAAATTTTGATAAGATAAGATATGTCGAGAAGAAAAATCGATTAAATTTTGATTAATTCAACTTTTGAGAAGATAAGTCAGGTAGATAGTGAGTAAACATGTTTGTAAATTTCAAATTAAGTTCAATGGAGACAAATTGATTAAATTTCAAATAGATAAATTGGTTAAATGAAATGATTTATATGAAAGTAAGAATATTATAGTAATTAATCTATATTATCCTACTTAATACCTTTACTAATTTTATGCTTCACATAGATTTGGCAAGGTCTATGAACAAGGCCCATTATATATTACATAAATACAGAGGCAATTGCTTCCTGCACCCACTGATAAGAAAGAACAAAAGTCTTCCTTTGGATATATATAAAAGAGGTTTTGATTTTTGGTAAAAGTCTTCCTTTGAATATATATAAAAGAGGTTTTGATTTTTGGTAATGGTTGAGTTTGTTGTCGGTCGCTGGAGGTAGAACAACGTCGTTGTCTTTGTAGGTGGGTTCCATCCCATTTGCTCCCTTTGTTTTAGCAAGTCGTGAAATTTCATTTTTGTTTAATTTGGATTTGATTCAGAGTTGATTTGGGTTGGATTTTTGTGATAAATTTGGTTAGGTTTGTGTTTGGAGTTGTTGGAAGGTGACTTGTGACAGTTTACGGCAAATGACAACGGGCTGCTACGATCGAAAATGTAAATCAAATTGCATGTTTGTTGTATTTTTTTTTTTTTTACATTCTCGAAAGGTGATTTTAGAAATCTCTCATAATGACTTTTATGAAATACAATACAACACTTTCAAAAAGCCTTTTATGAAATACAAAAGTCTTTTATGGAATACAAAACTACTTTCAGAAATCTCTTTCCAAAATATAAAAAAATGCAAAAAAAAACCCTTTCTAAAATACATTTTCTTACTTTGATAATACTCTTTTCAAAATAAAATTGCCATCCTTCGTTGATTCCTGAAAAATCATTTTTAAAATGTATTTTTTAACTTTTATAAAGCTCTTTCTAGAATGTAATAATAAGATTTCAAAACATCCATTTCGAAACACATCCTACATCCCTCCTGAATTTCAGTCATGAGCGTAATTGAGATTATAAAATATTGGTGCAGAAGTATTTGATGGGGTGGAGGAAGCAATTGCCAAATATGGATCTTGATGCTTCATGTTATGTTAGTCTGAGAACTTTCTTAAATACTAAATAGACGTAATGGTTAGAGAACTACTGAATATACTCCAATTTCGAGAACATCAAAATAATCTATATCATTTAAAGTGTAGTAGTAGTAGTCAGAATTGAGTGTTCTTACTATTTGCTGTGTAAAATCCTAGGGTAAGAACATTGTGGGCAATTATTTCATATATTATACAAACTCTTCATGCACTTAGTAAATTATTAATATATTAATAATGTTTTTATTTTAAAATTTACTTATTAAATATTATTTTTTTCTCTTACACGCAATTGAATCAAACACCAGTGTAATTGAAAAGAAAATTATTAATGTTTCTCTCTCTCTGTCACATATATATTAACAAACTTTATTAGTAAATAATAAAAAAATAATCTTATACATATTAAAAATATTTCTATTTTTTTAAAATAACATTGAATTTGTTATCACAACTTATGTTTTAATAATAATGATTTTAACAATGTTTTTTCGTTGATATTGTAAATGACAGACAGACACGTGACTACTCTCTAGTGTTCTACCTTTCATCTTTTGCGTAAAAGTAACCTACCGAAGCTAACCCTATTCTGTTGTAAATGGTGGTGCTGAACGAAGAGAACCTGAATTCCGAAGGAGCGAACCGAGCCACTGAACCATATTTTCTCTTTTATTCTTAGTAATCATTGCCTTTCTCCGATACATTATTATTATTATCTTAAAATTCTCCCTGGTTTCGTTTCGGTTTCTTCCAAATCAGATCAAGATCCACAGCCTTTCACATCTCGGTACGATATTTTTATTCGCTTTTTCTGATATCTGTGTAAAGAAAATTGTTAATTTTTTTTTTGTCTATTTTCGGAATCTTAGTTTAAAATTTTGAAAGCAATAGATTCATTTTGTGTGCGATTCATTAATTTGTTCGCAGTACCTGATAATTCATCATGTTTTTGTGCTCACAGTTTTCTTTGAATCTAGTTATTTTGGGAATAGAGTAAATTAGTGATGTCAAAACACTGTCTTACGCTGAACTATGATTTTTTAGCCGAATATTTTAAACTTGCACAAATAGAAAAGTCAATTCTAATAACAATCTTGCTCTTCCTTGCATCGTTTATGTATTGTGCAGATAAAAATTATTTAGGATATTCAATGTGAGAATGAAATGTGAGAATGAAATTGAGTTAGCTTTGTTGAATTTCTTCATTTGGATTTGATGAATAATTTTATGTTATGTTTATATAAAAGGGAAATGGAATGAAACCCCATAAACAAATGCATGATTGTGGTCTGATTCTGATTTGCCTTTTTTTTTTTTTTTTTTTTTTTTTTTTTTTTCTGACAGTGATCCTTGCAATACTATATATTTCATTGCAAACAAGCACTGAAGCAACTGTGATGGGTATAATCAGGGGTTGCTTCACTTTCATTGCAGGCACGGTGTTTGGGATCTACCTGTCTCAGAGTTATAAAGTTCCTGATGTCAAGAAGGAAGCTGACACTGCCTTGATACAGGCTAAGCAAGTTGAAGAAAAATATCGCAAGTCTAAGTAACAAAAAGGACAATAATGATGATTAAAACCCACGCAGGAATCAGGCTTTCTTTTGTATTTTGGCTGCTATATCTTCTCTATTAACTAGAGAGTGACTACTTGGAAAACACAAATTAGTGGAAATGTTTACACAGGTTTAACGTGAGTTATACTCACATTCTTGAACATTGGATAAATTCAAGGATCTGATTGGGCTTTGTTATTTCGGGATACTATACTTTTGTTTAATTAAATATATATGTCTAATGATAGTGTAGAAAAGTTAAGCTACTTGTTTGCAATCCTCTTTCAAATCAGTATTAGTGTTATTATTATGATAGAGAAGCATGAGTATTTGAATATATATATATATATATAAGGTTTTGTTTGGTTGGAGGAATAGATATGAAAAGATTTAAAGTAGGATTGTTTGAATTAATAAATAGATGATAGGAAATTGGTTATGAAAGTTTGAGAATAATTTTATAGATGTTATAGATTTGTTTTAATTTTTTTAATTAATATATTTCTGAAATTACTAATTGACCCTTATGTACAAAAAAAATCTTAAATCCACTTGAAGGGATATTTTATAATTTCTAAAATTATGATTTAACTTATGAATGTATTTTGTAATTTTTACCTCATTTATGAGAGTTATTTCGTAATTTCAAGTTAATTTCTTCAACTATTTTCACATCATTGATGGAATATACCATCCTACAAATCTCTTGTCTTCCATTCTCTCAAATTAGATCAACCAAAAAGAATCTTCATCCTTTCAAATTCATTTTCTTATAATAAATCTACCCAAATTGCCAAACAAACTCTAAGAAAGTTATTATGATAACACGAGATCTTTGAATAAGTTTATATTCACGAGTTCGTATTCAATCTTTGTCAATTTCTTTATATATTCAATCTTTGTCAATTTCTTTATATATGTTCAAAGTTCGGTTTGAGTAAGAATAAAGTAATAGATATACAGATAAATGTTTTGTTTCTTGTTTTAAATTACTTTTTTTATATGGGCATTGTATTAGCTATTTTTTTATCTTTTTAATCATCCATCAATAGCAATTTATTTTCTTTTATGAATATCTCCAAATTAAATTTAAAAAATAATAAAAATAATTTTATATCGTAATTTAAGTTTTTCTATCATAAACTTATTATTTTATTTTATTAAACAATATGTATTATGATTTTATCATAGTATAATTTATATATTACAAATATTTATCTTTTATAAATTTTAGTTGCAAAAAAATATATATATTTATCATCCCTATGTACAAAAATATTAGTTTATATCAAATCACGCTTTTTTTGAAAAAAAAAAAATTGTCAATATGGGCTTTTGAAAAAAACTGTGATCGGCCCCATACATAAGAGTGGTTGTAATACGGTTTGAAAATGTGAGTGTAGAAAATAGATAATAATTTATGTATATCAAATTATATATTATATTTTTCAAAAATTTGATCATTTCATATAAAAGGGTGTTTGTGTTAGAAATTGGTTAAACTTTTAGTAATAATAAAAAGTCAATAATATGTAATTTGGTTTGATTTAATTTAAAATGTAATGTCAAATTTGGATTTATTGTTTTTTCAACTTTATCTTTATATCAATTTTAATTTTATTTAATTTGACAAGGAACAAAATAAACTTGGACAATTAGTAGCTAACTCTGAAAAAAAAAGTGACTTAAACTGATTAAGTTATCATCAACTTTTTGGAAATAACATTTATATAATTTACGTAATAATAAAAACGCACACATGATAAATACATGACAAATCTCTTATAAATAGTGTTTATTAATTAGCGGTAGAAATGTTAAATAGTGTTTATTAATTAGCGGTAGAAATGTTGTAACTACCCAATTTAACCTTATTAAAATTATCACATATTATTATATTATTATAAGAGTTGAGTCAAGAGTTAATTTAGTATAATAGGATTTTATAGGACAATAACAAATTAACAAATAGCATAATTTTATTATTTTTTAGAACACTAACAAAACAATAAATTAAATTTAGGTATGGAAAAATAAGTTAGTGTCTGACTTCACTTTCATTTCTTCTTTAAAAGAAAAATTCATCTTATTTCCTGTCTTAATACTCAATAAATATGAAACTTTTATCTTATTATTATTAACAAAGCGTAATTTCATTTCTTCTTGATTTACTTGATTTACACGTTCAAGATAATAAATAAATAATAAAAAATAATAATAAAAAGAATGGGTCAATAGACTCTTATGTTCTCACTTCCTAACTCCACGTATTTGTTTAAAAAGTTATATATATAAATATTTGTAAATAATAATTTTGAAACCGCTCAGATAACAACACACGTTCTCCACTTGAATAAAAATAAAATTAATAATAAATAATGGATTGTTATCGTTGAAAAATGGTTTAAGTCTCATTTCTGGTTAGATTCATTATGATATTAATATTTTTTAAAATAATTTGAATGAGTCAAAGAGTGGTAACCTACCTGAACTGAACTACTAATATTTAAAAAAAAATATTAATTAAAATAATGTGAAAAAAGAAAATGATATATTAGTCAAAGGAAGAAAAAAAGAAAAAAAAGGATACAGATCATTTTGGTGGATTGATAAAAAGAGAACGAGAGAGAATAGGGAAAAAAGAAAAAAAAAATAAGAAAGCACACTGAGAAATAAAAGACTAGGCACCAAGTATGTTTTTGTTTTCCTTTTTGCTTGTATATTCATTTATGACATAAAATAAAAAAGCACCCACAATTATTCCTATTTCATCAACATGCATATCCATGAACGCATAATTCCACAATGTTTTTGCATTGTATTTTTGTCCTGCATCTCCACTGTACATCCCACCATGAATCTCCATCACCTTTCTATTCCATTCCAATAATCATCAACCAAACTACCTTCTACGCCATGTTAACCCCACTTCCTAAATACACAAACCAAATATCATTCAAATAAAAATAATAAAATATTTTCTTTGTTTATTTGCTTTGTATTTATAGGCATTTTTATAAATATACTTGCTCGTTTTTATTATTTGATGGGATTGTTATCTTAATTGGGAAAAATAATACTTTAGAAAAAAGCCATACTTATTTCTATCAATTTGATTAAAGGTATCATCTTAGGACGGGCGTTGCGGGGTGCTAGTACCTTCCCGGCACGTAACCGACTCCCGAATCTTAGAATCTGGTTCGTAGACATTTTTTTATTTTTTTGGTTTTTCTATGGTTTTCCATAATAAACTGTAGTGGCGACTCCAAATTTCTATTTAATTATTTAAATATTTTTAAAACAAAATTTTGATAGCCCCATCGTGATCCCGATTGCGACACTCCTTCAAAAGAAAAGTTTATCCTACTTCTTGTCTTAATACTCAATAAATATGAAACTTTTATCTTATTATTATTTTCATGTTACATATTAATTAAGTATTTTTAAAAATAAATTATATTATAAAAAATTCAATATAGAAGCATAATTTTATTATTTTTTAGAGCACTAACAAAACAATAAATTAAATTTAGGTATGGCAAAATAAGTTGGTGTGGATTTCACTTTCATTTCTTCTTCGAAAGAAAAAATTATCCTATTTCTTATCTTAATACTCAATAAATATGAAACTTTTATCTTATTATTATTTTCATGTTACATATTAAATAAATATTTTTAAAAATAAATTATATTATAAAAAATTCAATATAGAAACATAATTTATTATTTTTTAAAACACTAACAAAACAATAAATTAAATTTAGGTATGGCAAAATAAGTTGGTATGGATTTCACTTTCCTTTCTTGTTGGAAAGAAAAAATTATCCTATTTCTTATCCTAATACTCAATAAATATGAAACTTTTATCTTATTATTATTTTCATGTTACATATTAATTAAATTTTTTAAAAATAAATTATATTATAAAAAATTTAATATAAAAATATATTTCTTTTTTAATATCAAATATCAGAAAATATCATAATTATATAAATCTCACGTTATAGTAAGAAAAAATAATTACATAAAGATCAAATAATTATATAAAAAAGTTAAATATATATCTTAAAAATAATAAAAAAATAAGGATAATAGAAAAGCTAATACAAATATTTTAGATTATTTATTAATTTAAAATTATTTTAATAAATTAAAATGGTCACAGGTATAAGAATAAAAACGAGTAAGAGACGAAAGAAAAGTATAGGAGTAAAATTGATATCTGCGTGCTCATTAATATATTTTTTTCCTCTATATTTTTTTAATTTTTTTTTCCTAGAGTGAGAATTAAATTGTATCATTTAATTATTTTTAAAAATTAATTAATTTTGGTGTCTTAAATTGTCATTTTCTAAGACATCTAATTGCTTAGCTGGATGAAGTAATAATTTTTTTATTTGAGGAATTTGGAATTTTTGAAAGTAAAATGAACTGTTCGAGTAAGCAAATTTAGAAAAATAAAATATTTAATAGAACATTTTAAATAATTATGATAGTAGAATTTATAATTCACTCAAGAAAAATAGAAATTTGTATTTAAGAATTTGATTTCTTATATCACAAACTAAAATATGATTATTACAAGGTCGTAAATAACTAAAGGAATGAACTTATCAAATAACTATAAAGTGGTAAAAGCTAATTAACTTAAGAAAATGGATTATAGTGAGAATGAGAAAGCTAAAATGAGAGAAATGATAACCCTAAAAAGACGAGCGAAGAAGAATAATCAGAAAAGTTATTTATGACGAAGAAAACATTGACATCACTCATTGAAAAAAATAAATTAAAAAAAATAAAAACTAGATAAATGAAATCAGATAATAAAAAACAAGATAGCAAATTATTAATTAAACCTAAATCATATAATAATTAAAAAATGAACTTAATCTAAATTACTTAACAAGGTACAAATCCTTCGATAGAAAGAACATAGCAAGAAATAACAAGAGAGTGTTCTTTTAGAAAAAATAAAAGAGATGAAATAAAATATTTAATAGAACATTTTAAATAATTATGATAGTAGAATTTATAATTCACTTAAGAAAAATAGAAATTTGTATCTAGGAATTTGATTTCTTATATCACAAACTAAAATATGATTATTACAAAGTCATAAACAACTAAAGGAATGAACTTATTAAATAACTATAAAGTGGTGAAAGCTAATTAACTTAAGAAAAGAGATTATAGTGAGAATGGGAAAGCTAAAATGAGAGAAATGATAACCCTAAGAAGACGAGTGAAGAAGAATAATCAGAAAGGTTATTTATGACGAAGAAAACATTGACATCACTCATTGAAAAAAAATAAATTAAAAAAAATAAAAACTAGATAAATGAAATCAGATAATAAAAAACAAGATAACAAATTATTAATTAAACCTAAATCATATAATAATTACAAAATGAACTTAATCTAAATTACTTAACAAGGTACAAATCTTTCGATAGAAAGAACATAACAATAAATAACAAGAGAGTGTTCTTTTAGAAAAAATAAAAGAGATGAAATAAAATATTTAATAGAACATTTTAAATAATTATGATAGTAGAATTTATAATTCACTTAAAAAAAATAGAAATTTGTATCTAGGAATTTGATTTCTTATATCACAAACTAAAATATATTATTACAAGGTCGTAAACAACTAAAGGAATGAACTTATCAAATAACTATAAAGTGGTGAAAGCTAATTAACTTAAGAAAAAGGATTATAGTGAAAATGGGAAAGCTAAAATGAGAGAAATGATAATCCTAAGAAGACGAGTGAAGAAGAATAATCAGAAAGGTTATTTATGACGAAGAAAACATTGACATCATTCATTGAAAAAAAAATAAATTAAAAAAAAAACTAGATAACAAATTATTAATTAAACCTAAATCATATAATAATTAAAAAATGAACTTAATCTAAATGACTTAACAAGGTACAAATCCTTCGATAGAAAGAACATAGCAAGAAATAACAAAAAAGTGTTCTTTTAGAGAGAAAATAAAAGAGATGTAAAAGTGTTTCAAAAAGGACTGTAGGTTCTCATTATCTACAAAATAAAATAATTAATTGAGATTATTATAAAAGAAAAATCATAACTCATTTTTTTTATATTTATATAATTCTTTTAAAATTCTGAATAATTTATTTTTAAATTAAAAGTTTTTTTGACGAGTTTCCGATAATTAGGCTTTACTTGTCAATAAACCTTAATATGTTGTTTGGTTTTGTTAAACTATAGATTTATTTAAAAATTTGGATGCAGAATAGGTTTTCTTGATTTATTTGAAACATATCACCTGTGAATATCTTTTCATATTTAAGAAAATTCAAGAATTCTTCTATTTTAATAGGAAATAATTATTGTTTGAAATGTTCTTAAAATATTAGTATTATTACAGAATTAACAATGCCTGATATTAATATTGCCTGATATTATTTTCACAATAGAAAAGATAAATAGTTTTTTTAGAAAAAGCACAAAGTAACACAGCCACACCAGACACTTATAAGTTCACCTAAATATTTATTTTAAAAATTAAAAGACTCAATATTTATTTTAAAAAAGAAAAAAGGAATGGAAAAATTTGAAGGCTTGAACATTACAGAGCAACAAACAAGCACCAGAACAGAGATCTTCGGTCTTTCTTCTCTGTACAAGCGCAACTGCTGGAAGACAATTCTTTGAATTCAACTTCGAGCCTCCGAGCTAATTAACCATTAAAAATATCACTTCAGATAGGGCGAGGTTTTGCTCTTCCACGTTGGGCTGCTCGGAAAATAAGAACGGAAAGGGGCATGGTTGTTGACTACTGAGGAATTTTCTTACTCCGTTCAATTAACGTGCGCTCACCGCATTCCCGAAAAATTTACACGGAGTTCAAATTCTGGACAGATTTGAACTAATCCGATAGGCGATTCCGATTTCGGCCACTTTCGAGAGGAATTTTTCTTCCGTCTCGCTATTATTTTTGTTCACTATATTTAGCTTTCGAATCACGAGAAGATGCTGCGTCTGAAAGCGTTTCGGCCTACGAGTGACAAAATCGTTAAGATCCAATTGCATCCGACGCATCCATGGATGGTTACCGCCGATGATTCAGATCGAGTTTCGGTTTGGAACTGGGAGCACCGCCAGGTACAGAACTCTTGTTCAATTTATCGTTTCGGTTCAGCGTTTCCGCTTGCTGTGTGCTGTGTTTTAATGGAAACCTCGTTCAGGTGGTGTATGAGTTGAAAGCTGGTGGAGTGGACGAGCGGCGTTTGGTCGGCGCCAAGTTGGAGAAGCTGGCCGAAGGAGAAACAGGTTCAATTCTCTTTAAAATTTTATCAATGAATATACAGAGTTGTTCAGTTGTTCTGTTACATAGACCTGTGCATTTGCTTCTGATGGAGGTTTTGGAATTAAGTCTCGTGATCCGTAAATGTTAGTGTGTTATACTGGTCTTTAGTAACGATTGATGTCATAATTTGTTGATTTTGGCATTGATATTGTACTTGTCATTTGTTGTTTTTTGTTTTAAGGAATTAACCAAATATACATGGTTGCCAAATTGTTACGTTCTTAGTAGTGAAAAACTTCAATTAGGTAAATTTTCTGAGTCTGATTGCTATGATGCTTATAGTCTCCAGCCATGATACTGCTCGTGGTTAGTTTTACTGTAGTTTCCTGGTCTCTTAGTGAGAATTGCTTAAATTTCTGTTTATGTTAGCACTTAGCGTCTGGTTAGTTATGGTGATGTATTCGTGTGGTTGAATTTGTAGCTTAGCTATTTAACATTATTAGACTCTAGGAAATTTTAACAACTAACAAGTGAATTTCATTTTATGCAAAATGAAAACGAGCATGATAAACTGTTTCTGAACCATTATTAACTGTCCACATTTCTGTGAAGATCCGCTAACTGAATTTTCATGTTGTGTTTTTTGTTTGGTAGAGTCAAAAGGGAAGCCTACTGAAGCCATTCGGGGAGGAAGGTAACATGCATTTGCTTTGTGTTTGTATATCTTTTCTTGCTTTTATTTTATGTATCATTTACTTACCATGATCCTTTACTGCCTTAAAGTGTTAAGCAGGTGAATTTTTATGATGATGATGTACGCTTTTGGCAACTTTGGCATAATCGTTCTGCAGCTGCTGAGGCTCCAACAGCTGTCCACACTTCAGCTTTTAGCTCTCCTGCCCCATCAACAAAAGGGAGACATTTTCTTGTCATATGTTGTCTAAACAAAGCTATATTTTTGGACTTGGTGACAATGCGTGGCCGTGATGTGCCTAAGCAAGAGCTTGATAACAAGTCCCTTCTATGGTAAAATTTTATTACGCTATTCAATATTCTTCAACTTCCTCAGTCATTGATAGTCAGACACTCTATATATTAAGGCAATAATTTTAACCTCCTATCTGATAGATGGTGGTACATTGTGTTATGTGTATTCTGGATCATTCTTTTTCTAGTTCCTTCTGTGGCTGTGAAGTTGTCCTTGATATAATTTGATGCTCTTCAACTTGAGCATTAATTTTATGTTGTATCAAACTGTGCAAATACTTATTTGTTAGGAGCATTCTTTCCTGGCTAATGCCAGATCATGTCAACCTTATAGGTGCTCAATCAATCAAGAAAGGAAAATAGTTGCATTATGTAGGGTCCCTTAAATTAAATCATTTATAAAGCTATGGTAATTTATTTTAGGGTAAAATATTTTACTTATAAATTAAAATTTATTGCTCCCTAATTGGTCTCTAATGTGTGAGATTGTTGCCTTACCCACTACCAAATATATTCATTTCACAGAAAAAATTATTAAGACATGCATATAAGTATAGGGATGCCTGGGTGCATATGCATGGATAAATGTCCAAATTCCAAATGGTGATTTCTCTCCCTATATAATAATTTGTTGCCACCTTTTCTTCTAGTATTCTAATTCTATTTTTTGTACATATTAAAGTCCTTAGTATGAAAAACCTTCTCCTTTTCATTTAAATGTATCAAACAACTGGTTTATCAATTGTCTCAATTCTTGATGGAAATTTGTCACTACATGTGTGACATAATTCTGCATCAGACGTAAATTAATTAATTGTGATGAATACATATTTTGTTTGCATATATACTTTTGCAGTATTTGTGCACACTGTATGAGTTCCAATTTTCCAATTTCACGTGCTGTTGCAGCATGGAGTTCCTTTATAGAACTGGTGTTGGTGATGGTCCTCTTGTTGCTTTTGGTGCATCAGATGGTGTCATTAGAGTTCTCTCAATGATGACATGGAAGGTGAGCATATGAAATATTAATCTGTATGACTTCTCTGAATATTAGTATTAATATTAGCATATCTTGTGATATGGTTTTCCCTTTCAGCTTGTGCGAAGGTACACTGGAGGTCATAAAGGATCTATCTCTTGCTTGATGTCCTTCATGGCTGCTTCTGGCGAGGTAAGTCTTGATTCCTAATTGAAGAATAACTTATTCTACTTTATTGTATTTTACTTGCATTAATTTTTGGGAACTTAGTTAGGATTTTCTGTCATCTCTCTCATATGCTCTAACAGAGTGTTGTTGCTCTTACACCCTTATCCTTTTCCTATATTCTGCATTGGTAGCCATTGGATGAGACTTGTGGTTCAAGGTGACATCCGGGACATTTCTAATGGCTACCTTGCCAAGCATGGTTATATAGAGTAACATTACTTTTCAGAAAAAATCAGATTATGAATTTGAATGGACTTATTGTCGCTGTATATTGTGCCAAAATTTTCAAACATAGTAATTTATGCTGTCTCGAGTACTACTTCAAAAGAGCATATTTCATTTGAAGGGAACATTTCTAAATTTGTTCTTTTCTTTTATTTAATTTTTGATGAAAGGAACTTTCATTAGAATAGAAAGATAGAGCCATAGATAAGGATTAGAGTACCTCCTAAAACAGGGAAGACCATCGCAAAGAAAGGAAAACAAAGAAAGGTTCCCATTGAAAGGAGTTATCGAGTTACTGTAGAATATCTGACATAAAACTCCCTTAAAAATAAGGTAGTCAAAATCATCTTCCTGCAAAAAGGGAAATATGGATCGTAACATTGATTGTAAGATCATTCAAATTTTATAAAATTCATATATGCACACAAAGTCATTATATTTCACTCAAAATTCATAATTGTACTTCAATTCAACGTGAATATATATATATATATATATAAATCATTAATTGTAAACAACACATCCTAGTTAAGTAGAAATAACTCCTTCCTAGTTACAAAATAGTAAACCAATGCTCCATCCTATTTCCAAATAGAAACTCTGTCCTAGTAACGAAATAATTTCCTATCTGTTTCCAATAAGAGACCTTTGGATCAAGATTCTCCAATTAGTTTATTGTACATATTTCTATTTGATTGCACGCTCAAGGATTTGAGGTGGGTGTTTCTTTGGGGGTAAATCTGGATTGTTCGATGCTAATGCTGCCTAGATATAAGAGACTCTTTTTATCCATTTTTTTTTTTCTCATGTCTTTGGGTTATATTTATATTTGTGTTGTACGTTTGTACTTGCCTTACTATTTCCAACACTATTGCAGAAGTTTCATTTTGTGGCAGCACTGTGTCCATTAAGATATTTTATTTGGAAATTACAATTGCTGCTTAATATGTTAAATGCATGTGCAGGTTTTGCATGACTGGTTATCTCTATATATTGCATTTATTATTGAAAGTTGCTTTTGTATTTTGTTATGAAATTTCAATTGGGGGTTGGGGGTGGATGTCTGATGGCTTTCAGGCTCTTCTGGTTTCGGGCGCTAGTGATGGATTGCTCATAATATGGAGTGCTGACCACGGACAGGATTCACGTGAACTTGTACCCAAGCTGAGTTTAAAAGTACGTTCTTCTCCTCATTTTAACTCCTCTCTGTCCGTTCAATAATTGGTGAAAAATAAGTCATTGTTAGTTGTGAACTAGTTACAGTCCCAATTCTCTTTGCTGTTCAAGCAATTACATTCTACATTGGAAGGTGAGAAAGCAATTGAAAGGAAGCATGAGATAAATAACAAATCATAACAGAAAGGAACTTCTAAAATGTGCGCACAAGGCAAAATGCAAACTTACATTGAGGCAAATAAAATCTTTTTTTTTTTTTTTTTTTTTAATTTTT
>Ga0209700_100858_pt1 | contig 61318 bp, 23 predicted proteins | sample SiratroredBW_FD_187528 | JGI IMG/M metagenome (GOLD analysis project Ga0209700, IMG submission 187528) | Root nodule microbial communities of legume samples collected from California, USA - Siratro red BW (SPAdes) (version 2) | ecosystem: Host-associated > Plants > Roots > Nodule | place: USA...
ATATATATATATATATATATATATATATATATATATATAACTGTGTCTTTTCTGTTATTATGGATTTTATTTTATTCTTGCAAATTTTATCACCCCACATTATTTTTAATATCTTATTGAAACTTCTATTTTAATGGAAATGCCTTATAACATTCTACATTAATAAGATTTTTATTTATACTTCAATTTTTATAGTTTAAAAAATAATTTTTTATTCTTATAAGATAGGACTTATTTAAAACTTATAGTCTTAAATTTCACGTTGCTTTTCACTATTTCTGACACCGCGAAAGAGAAGACAATCATCGAAGGCAGAGAAGAAACACCAACAACAAAACCCTATTTCGACATTTCATTCACGCCATTGCAGGTCACAATTTTGTATATTACAGAAAGCGGAAATACTTTCAGAATCCGAATTTTTTTTTTATGACTATCATACAACTCATTTTATTAACTTTTACTAAATAATTTAATTTATATTTTAATTAAATGTTTTAGCATTAAAAATAGTTATCATTTGGTTGTTTAATAAAAAAAATAGTTGGATATGTTTTAAAGCATATATTATTTTGCGATGTTTTAAACTGTTAATATATTTAAGAATTAACTATGTAAATTTTAAATTGATACTTTAAGCATGAAATTGAACTCTTTGAAATATAAGAAGCCTTGAATAAAAAGTGAAAAATATACTATCGCTTATATAAAACAATTTGTATAGAAATAATCATTTATATAATCTAACTTATCTGTTATTGATTCGATTTATTGAAATAATATAATGAGTTGTTTTTATTTGATAATTAAATAATTACATGTTATATACTTTCTACGTTTTCAAAATTAAAATGATATTCAAATAGAAAGTTAAATTATTTAACTGGTATTTTACCGGAGAGAAATGCTGATTGTATGGAAAAAATTCGAACGAATTATATATATATATATATATATATATATATATATATATAAATAATATATTTAAATTTTTATATAAAATAATTATAAATTAAAATGAATATGAAGTTAAAAAATATAGTTTAAAAATCAATATTGTTTAAAAGAATAGAGAAAACCGTTGTTTGTTCAATTATAAGATTACGTTTAAATTCAAGTTTCAATGAAAAAATAATTAAAACTATCTAATTAAGAGAGTCTAAATTCCATTTTATAATTTTTTTAAAATTAAAAAAAGTATTCAATATTCTTATTATATAATAAGCAGGAGAATAAGGAGAAAAATATGTTGAGGAATTTATTAATATTGTTACTGTAAAATATATAACACGTATCTTTTATATAAATTTTTTTATAATAATAAATATTTTAAATATATAATTGAGTTATACTTGAAAACTGAAAATATATTTTAGACTTTACCATAAAAATTATAAAATGATACACCATGGTTTTTAGTTACTGAATTTTAAAAAAGATATGAAATTAACTTTTAAAGCCAAAATAAGCTAAAACAGATAAAAAAATCAATCATATAGATTATTTCCAGATTTAGGATTTTTTTGATAGCAAAGATATTGAAATCTCTCACAAAACCTTTAATGGTTTTTATTTAAAAAACAAACAAAAAACACATGTCAATAAAATAAAACGTGTATAATATTATGCATTTGAAACCCTTAATTTGGTTATTGGCATTGCTTGGGACTGAGTAGGAAGTGGCGCTTCCATTCCCTTCCATTGCATTGCACTCCATCTTTCACTGCCAACGCCCAAGCCTTCCCTCACTCTTACCTTCGCCGCCGCAGAAAAAAAGGTTTTTTCTTTCTCTATCTTTCTACGTCTTTCACATATATTTGTGTGTCCCTTTTCCTCTTTTTTGCTGCTTTTCTTGTTCAAAACGACAAATGCACTATCTTTTGCGTGACTGTGATTGAATTCGTTTTTGGGTGTCTCCCATGGTTTTTGTCCTTGACGGCTTTCTGTATGGTTTCCCTTTCTTGTTTTTCTTGGGATCTTCTTGTCCACACCAACCATTCCATGTCTGTTAAAAGAATTGCATGTCATTGGGTGGAAAAAAAAAGAGTCGTTTTTCACCCTTTGATTTTATGTGGGTAATCAAAATTATTAGGTTATTAGCGTGCATCCTCAATCTTTCATTACGTTCACTACAGTTTTTTGTGTACTCCACTTGTTTGTGATAAAGAGTATGCAAGCAAGCTACATGGTACCTTGACAAATTTGTTTGTAATAGGTATTTTAGAAAACAAATTGGGGTATATAAGTAGTTTTCATGTACAAGATTAACTGATATGTAATATGTTGTGATAGAGAAAAATGACAGGTGTTAGTGGGGTGCTTACTAACCATTACTCTCCCTACACAGCCTTGTAGAAGAGGACGCGGGATACAACAAGAGTTACCATTAACTATTCAAATATATTGTGACGGAAATTGGCCCTAAGCCGCTACAAGACTCAAATAGTGGAGTGGTTTTAAATGGTGGCTGCAATAACAGCTTTTTATGCACCATAGCAGCACTAATATGATATAGGCTTCGAAAACCCAATTTTTATACCCCAAGAACAACATTCTTTAGGATTTTTTTTTGATAAAATTTTGATATTTACCCCATTTCTTAGAGCATGTATTTTCTTCACAAACACAATGGGTTGAAACCCTTCCTCTTTTACTGTTCTTCAGAAATTTACATTTATTCCTTCATTCTTTACAACCTATGTTCTGTTCTTTCTTCTAATTTGTTAAGTTCTTTTCCTATTACATTCACCATCATCTCTCATTTTTTGACTTCATTACTGTGTTCTTATCGCTCCTAAGATGGTAATTGTGTTTGAGTGTGTGGATATTGTGACTTGTTAAATATCGTGAATTTATTTAATTTTGGATTTTCTTTGACTATGTAATATTTATATGTATGGTGGTGTGAATTATTTAGTTTGCATTATAAATTTTAAATTTAAACTAGGGGACCCCAGTATGTGCTATTCCTTTCCATTATTGCCTTTCCCTCTATGCATCGATGTTTGGGATCATCATTGTCATAATCATACAATTTGATGCAAATTAGCCAGTTATCAATTCGTATCATAACATGATTTAAAATGAGTTTGATTTTACTATAGAGTAATGAAACAGGGCTATTTTTGTGTTAATGATAAAAAATATTCAACGATTCATTGTTTTTTGTACTTTTTACTTGTCTTTCACCAATTCTCATGAAAGAATTAAAAAGTCACAGAATTAAAAAGAAGCATATATTGTTGAATGAAAAGGAACTGAAGGAGCTGAACTGATCGTATCCTATTTGATTATTTCACTGAATTTGTGACTTGTTCACTCAGTGTATGAATCCATTTGGATGTTTCATTGCTTTGCTTTCATTCTTCCCAAATAGAGGTTTCACCCGTATATAACTAAAATTTTGTTTTGTGAGACTTGTGGTTAAGGTGTTTTGTTCTGTTTCTAGTATACAATTATTGCACTCTACACTATATCTTGAAGTTATTTTTTCGTTGCGTCTGAATCTTATACTTTCAATACAAGTTATGATTCAGGATTAAAAAATTATCTTAGTGATTTCCTATTTGATTCTCAATTTGATGACCGTGTTTGGTATTGATTGATAACTGTTAGGAACCAAGAATTTAAATGAGAAATTATGCTCAAGACCACTGGATTTTGTTTTGTTACTGTCTATTTACCTTCCCTTGTCACGTGTATATTACCATTTGCTATAAGAGAATTATATTCTTGCCTGCTAACACAAAAGTAATGTATGGTTCGAGTTCAACCATATTTTTTGTTACTTTCTTCTAATGATTTATGCTTAATTTGTTTTTTAGATTCAACTTGCTGTCCTGTCATGGAGTTAGATATCTATGAGTCAGAAACACATCAAAATAGTAGGAGGAGAAAGAAATCTACCGTCTGGGAACACTTCACTGTGAAAACTGATGGACCTGGATGTGCCAGGGCTTACTGTAAAAGATGCCAAAAGTCATTTGCTTATCTTAAAGATTCAAAACAATCTGGCACAAGTCATCTCAAGAGACACATTGCTCTGGGAATCTGTCAGAAAAATAAAAAAATCCCATGTTCCAAAACTGATGCAGATCCACCTAAGAAACGAGCAAAGGCAAAGCCTTACATTGCTGCTACTGCTATCTCTTTTGATCAGGAGCGTTGCAACAGTAAGATTGCTAAAATGATTATTTTACATGACTATCCACTTCATATTGTAGAACACCAAGGTTTCATTGATTTTGTAAGGGCCCTACAACCCCAGTTCAATCCACTAAGCTTTAACGCTATTCAAGGGGATTGTGTTGCTATGTACCGCAGAGAGAAGCAAACCCTATTGAATCTTATTGATAGGATTCCCGGACGAGTCAACCTCACCTTGGACTTCTGGACTTCAAACCAAACATCAGCCTATGTTTTTCTCCGAGGTCATTTCATTGATGGTGATTGGAACTTACATCATCCTATTCTTAATGTATTCATGGTACCATTTCCTGATTCTGACGGTTCCTTAAATCAAGCTATAATGAAATGCCTGAGCAATTGGCATTTGAAGGGTCGGCTATTTACTCTAGTGCTTGATAAACTCTTCTCCACCGAGACTTTGATAGGAAATTTGAGAAGTCTCCTCTCTGTTAATAATCCTGTCATTCTCAATGGTCAATTTTTAAGCCAGAACTGTTATGCTCGTGTACTTAGTCGCCTTGCATTAGATGTGCTATCAGCTATGAGAGAAACTATTGATAAAGTTCGTGAGAGTGTGAAGTATGTGAAATCTTCTAAATCTAATGAAGCAAATTTTTTGAAGCTGAGGCAACAACTTCAAGTCCCCAGTACTATGGACCTCGTTATTGATGACCAAAGTAAATGGGACACAATTTACCATATGCTTGTAGCTGCTTGCAAATTGAAGGAAGCTTTTGTTTGCTTTGATGCCTTTGATCCTGATTTCAGAATGACTTTAACATTGGATGACTGGAAGCAGGTGGAAACTCTGTGTAGATATTTGAATTATTTGTATGATGCAGCTAACATTTTAACTGTTCAGCCATACCCAACTGCAAATGTATTTTTCCTTGAAGTGTCAAAACTTCAGGTGGTGTTGACTTGTGCAGCCTTAAGCCACGATCCTTTCTGCAGTCGTTTGATTATGCCTTTGCAAAAGAAGTTTGATCAGTATTGGAGAGAAAGCTGCTTCATATTGGCCGTTGCTGTAGCCATGGATCCAAGATATAAAATGAAATTCGTGGAATCCACCTTTGCTAAGATATTTGGTGACAATGCTGAGTACTGGATAAGAGTTGTTGAGGATGGTCTTAATGAACTCTTCCTTGAATATAATATCATAGAAGTGCTGCCCTTTACAGCAACAAATGATAATGAAGGGAATGAGACCACGATAAAGACTGAGTCATTTGATGAAGGGGCATTTGATGGATCTCTATTTGCAGGTGATGATGGACTGTCTGATATTGAATTTTATATATCTGATCTAACATGTAACCAGCAATTTAAGTCCGAATTGGATGAGTATCTTGAAGAGCCTCTAGAGACCAGAGTACAAGAATTTGATGTTCTGAGTTGGTGGAGAATAAACGGATTGAAGTACCCAACATTGTCTAGACTAGCATCAGATATTTTGTGTGTGCCAGTATCCACCCTCTCAGCAGATGCTGTTTTTGATACAGAAATGAGAAAAATGGATAATTACAAGAGTTCATTAGACTCCTTGACTCTTGAGGCCCTTATTTGTACCAAGGACTGGTTCCGGTATAAATCATCACCCATCACTGTTCCAAATGCATTTGTCAAAGTTGAGTGTTAGGTATAGCTTTCCTCGTTTAGGGATAGATTCTCAACTAGGTTTTAGGTATTGAATATTCGGCACTGTCATTCAGGGCAATTAATTTTTCTGATTGATTGTCCGTTTTGTTACTTGTTTATAGTATACAGAGTTAGCTTTGTTCTAATTATTTGGCCAGGCAAAATATAAATTGTATTACAGGTTTTTGCTTTTATTTTGCCTTTTTGAATACATATGAACACCATGGCGCGAAAGAAGTTTGTCATCACACCAATGTTGAAACATTATCTTTATACTATCCTTGATTAGCGATAGAAACGATGTTAACAATGGTATAACGAATCTGTGTTAAATAACGTTGTTCTGTTATCTAGTCTAGAAGATAATTCGTATATTTGCATATAAATTTAAATAATTTCTTATCAACTAACATGATATAGTTACATTAGAAAGGAAAAAAAATACGAAAGTAATAATCCATTTAGCATACTATTATTTATATCTGATTAGGTATTACTGTGTGAGAGGAAATATCTGGCTACTAAGTGATGGCCAGTTATCAGATAATAATGTATTAGTAGGCTAAATTATAATGTCACCTTTTAATTTTTGATTCGTAATTTCGGTCTTACTATTATTTTCATCATGTTACTCTATGTTTTAGAAAATTCATAAAATGTTCAAATAATCAATTTTGGGTACATTAATTTCTTCTATTTTATCAGACTATTTAAATCCTAGATCTATTATATTCATTTAATACATAAAAAATGGTTTTAGTTAAATGTAAAATATAAAAAATAAAACTTAAATGAAATTAAAGATCGATGAAAATTGCAAGTGTTCCTAAATATGAAGACTAAAACTACAAGAAAAAAGTGAGTAAAATCATGAATAAGAAAAATTAAAAAGGAGACAAATATTTATCATTAAAGTCAAAGAAATGTTCTTTTAGAATTTGGGGTTTTAAAATATTCGAATAATGGATATTGTCCTATCACTTGAGAATTGATTATACTGACTTTATAATAAATTTTTATTTTAAAATCTGTGAAAAAAAAATTAAGATAGATTATTACTAATTGAACTGATTACTAATAATAGAATCAAGATTTAAAGTTATTGCAAGCTTTATATTTGTGAGAATAAACGCTTACGAACGTTTCCAACTTATAACCTAATTAAAAGTTCTAAAACTTGTGAAGAAAATTAACAATAAATCGAATTTTTATTTAAAAACATTTTTCTAATGAGCTAAATTATGTTTGGGAATAAACTTTCTTTTAACTAGGTCTTCTTAAAATTTTAATCCATATAAAGAGTTCCTTACAATACGTTACAAACGGATGAAGTGGAAATCGTATGAATAAACAGAGCTTTAATCATAATTAAAATTATTCTTCGTGAGATACATTAATTCACCAAAAGAATGCTAGAGGATATATTATTAAAGCATGTAAAATTAATAACTCTCCTATTAAATTTTTTTCCTATTAAATTCACCATCAACTCTCATTTTTTGACTTCATTACTGTGTTATTATCTTATCGCTCCTAAGATGATGGTAATTGTGTTTGAGTGTGTGTAAATTGTGACTTACTAAATATCGTGAATTTATTTAATTTTGGACTTTCTTTGACTATTTAATATTTATATGTATAGTGTGAATTCTTTAGTTTGCATTATAATTTTTAAATTTAAACTAGGGGATCCCAGTATGTGCTATTCCTTTCCACTATTGCCTTTCCAGAGCCCCATGCATCGATTTTTGGGATCATCATTGTCATAATCATACAATTTGATGCAAATTAGCCAGTTATTGATTCGTATCATAACATGATTTAAAACGAGTTTGATTTTACTATAAAGTAATGAAACGGGCCTATTCTTGTATTAATGATAAAAAATGATTCAACGATTCAATATTTTTTATATTTTTTACTTGTCTTTCACCAATTCTCATGGAAGAATTAAAAAGTCACAGAATTAAAAAGAAGCATATATTGTTGAATGAAAAAGAAATTGAAGGAGCTGAACTGATCGTATCCTATTTGATCATTTCACTGAATTTGTCACTTGTTCACTCAGTGTATGAATCCATTTGGATGTTTCATTGCTTTGCTTTCATTCTTCCCAAATAGAGGCTTCACCCGTATATAACTAATAATTTTGTTTTGTGAGTCTCGTGGTTAAGGTGTTTTGTTCTGTTTCTAGTATACAATCATTGCACTCAACACTATATCTTGAAGTTATTTTTTCTAGCGTCTGAATCTTATAATTTCAATACAAGTTATAATTCCTATTTGAATCTCAATTTGATAACCGTGTTGTGTTTAGTATTGATTGATAACTGTTAGGAACGAAGAATTTAAATGAGAAATTATGCTCAAGACCACTGGTTTTTGTTTTGTTACTGTCTATTTACCTTCCCTTGTCACGTGTATATTACCATTTGCTATAAGAGAATTATATTCTTGCCTGCTAACACAAAAGTAATGTAGTTCTGGTTCGAGTTCAACCACATTTTTTGTTTCTTTCTTCTAATGATTTATGCTTAATTTGTTTTTAGATTTAACCTGCTGTCCTGTCATGGAGTTATATATCTGAGTCAGAAACACATCAAACTAGTAGGAGAAAGAAATCTACCGTCTGGGAAAGCTGCTTCATATTTTGCTGTAGCCATGGATCCAAGATATAAAATGAAATTTGTGGAATCCACCTTTGCTAAGATATTTGGTGACAATGCTGAGTACTGGATAAGAGTTGTTGAGGATGGTCTTAATGAACTCTTCCTTGAATATAATATCATAGAATTGCTGCCCTTTACAGCATCAAATGATAATGAAGGGAATGGGACTATGATAAAGACTGAGTCATTTGAAGAAGGGGCATTTGATGGAGCACTTTTTGCAGGTGATGATGAACTGTCTGATATTGAATTTTATATATCTGATCTGACATGTAACCAGCAATTTAAGTCCGAATTGGATGAGTATCTTGAAGAGCCTCTAGGGAGCAGAGTACAAGAATTTGACGTTCTGAGCTGGTGGAGAATAAACGGATTGAGGTACCCAACATTGTCTAGACGAGCATCAGATATTTTGTGTGCAGATGCTGTTTTTGATACAGAAATAAGAAAAATGGACAACTACAAGAGTTCATTAGATTCCTTGACTGGCTCCAGTATAAATCATCACCCATCAATCAGTGTTCCAAATGCATTTGACAAAGTTGAGTGTTAGGTATAGCTTTCCTCGGTTAGGGATAGATTCTCAACTAGCTTTTAGGTATTGAATATTCGGTACTGTCATTCAGGGCAATTAATTTTACTATTGATTGTTCGGTTGGTTACTTGTTTATAGTTTTCTTTTTTTAACAGTAAAAAATATATAAATAAAAACAATTTAAGGTGCTCCAATCTTACTATAAAAAAAAATTAAAAACATAGAAAGCACATAAAGATCAAAATTATAAATTATAAAGTTACTTGTTTATAGTATATAGAGTTCGCTTTGTTCTAATTATTTGGCCAAGCAAAATATAAATTGTATTACAGGATTTTGCTTTTATTTTACCTTTTGAATAGATATGAACCCAATGGCGGCGCGAAAGAAGTTTGTCATCACACCGATGTTGAAACATTATCTTTATACTATCCTTGATTGGAAAATTAACATTGTTCTGTTATCCAGTCTAGAAGATAACTCGTATCGTATCTATTTTGTATATAAATTTAAAAAATTTCTCATTAACTAACATGGTATAGTTACATTAGAAAGGAAGAAAAAAATTCGAAAGTAATAATCCATTTAGCACACTATTTTTTATATCTGATTATGTATATTTGATTACTAAGTGATGGTCAGTTATCACATAATATTGTATTTATAGGCTAAATTATAATGTCTCCTTTCAATTTTTGATTCCTAATTTCGGTCTTACTATTGTTTTCCTCATGTTAGTCTGTGTTTTATAAAATTCATAAATTGTCCAACTAATCAATTTTAGGTACATGAATTTTTTTATTAGACTATTTAAATCCTAGATCTATCATATTCATTTAAGAGATAAAAAATGGTTTTAGTTAAATGAAAAATATAAAAAATAAAACGTAAATGAAATTAAAGGTCGACCAAAATTGTAAATGTTCCTAAATCTCTTCCCCATGCATACGATCAAAACCCTAGGAAGCTAACTCATTTTGACCTCACTGGCAAACTATAATAATGGATTAACAAGTGGGCATTAACAATAGTCACAAAAACTGAAGGCATCCTACTAATGCCTTCCATTTGTCTATTTGGGATATTAAATTATCATACATGATATGTGAAGCAGATGCAGACCTAAGTTGCAGCAAACACAACGTATAAAACAGCAAACCTATGTTGCAGGCACATTATAAACCATCCTTCTGTTGTTCTAGTGCGAACACAGCAGATTACAAAACTAACCTCAATATTTGCTACTTAGCTTTCCTTTTGGAACTCCTACCAGTTTGATTGCTTGGAACTCTTTTCTTTGATAGCTTCTCTTCCCCAACTTGTTTCCTATTAGTTACGTTGCCTGGATTCTTCTTTTCAACTTTATCAGTATCACAATCCTTACCAGCATCACTGTCATTGTCTTCATCACTTTCCTCTGACTTCTTCTTTCTAGCAGGCTTTCTGCCTTTAGCTCCAGTCTTTGTCCCCTTCTTTGACTTAACTACTTTGTCCCCCTCTTCCCCATCTGTTTGTTTGTCAGTGTCATCATCACCACTTACTTTCTTTGAGGCTTGCCTTTTAGGTTTACCAGTTTCTTTTACATCGATAGATCCACTAAGCTTTTGCAACTCTGGCACGTAAGCAGATGTCTAAAGGCAACATCACGTGTAGATCAGAAATACACAAAAATATAATGATAAAAAAAAATGAGAAATTGAAAATGTTCAGAATGACATACCCTACCACCAGCTGTGATGAACTCAATCTTTTTCCCTGCATCGCACGAAAAATTATAAATGTTAAGATATAGCAACAAAAACTTGGTTTTAAATTATTATTCTGGGTCAGTAAGCACGGTACACTCATCCAATATGTAAGCAAAAGAAAATATACCAGAGTTAACGAAAACGATCGAAGATCTGTTTATAGATAAATATGTTTTGCATTGATACAATAGAGACCCTAAACTGGTGAATAAAACTTAAGAGTAATAGCCGATATCTTAAAATATGAATTCAAATAAAGTTAAAAAAATTTACTTACCAGGACAATCAGTCAGGTTAAAAATGGAGTATTCTATGATGCATGAGCGATGCTTTAAATTTTCAAATTTCAAGAGATCAATAACTTAATATCCATATTCCAATAGCACCCTCCATAGTAAAATGCACTGGAATTTCACTACCGTTCGCGACAAATATGAAAATGCATAAAAGAACTTATAGCTCTATATGTGCAATCCCATCAGAGATGGAAAAACAAGCCTAGGATTCCAGTACGGATCAAGAAAAAGTAAATCACACAAACCAACTAAGTGAGGAAGTAAGAAATATAAGCAACAAGAAATCTTTTGCACATGCAGTTAAAACATAGCAGTAAGAAATCTTGTGAAGATCGGCCACCATTCATGTAGCACCAAGAAAATGTTTCTTTTATAACAAAATGAGGAAGCAAACCATCAACAAAAGCCTTGTCAGGCTTCTTTTCTCGAGAATGAAATATCCAACTGTTAGGATACTGACTACTATCTGCTCCAACCTCAACTGCTTTTTCAATGACCTGTAAAAAGGAACTATTTGTCAACTAATATATATTAGAAAAGTATTCTCACCACTTATTTTTCCAGGCTTTTTTCCCCATCGAAAATGAAATAACCATTCAAGAGGAAAACGGCTACAGTCAGCATCAACTTCAACAGCCAATTGAATAACCTACATGTTTCATCCTCTATATTTTTTTTTATTAAGTACAGATGTACCATAAACTACAATCATTTCAAGAAAAATCAGGAGCCCCACCTCTTCAATGCATTTGTACAAAGTTGAGCAGCTTGCATCAGACAGGCTAGAAGCTGCCTGCCGTGGGTGAATTCTTGCCTGGAAATAAGGGAAAATAATAATTAACTATGTTCTATAATTTCATTTCTGTCCAAGGTTAGAAAGATAATACATTAACTGATGATTACAATATGGTGCTAGAGCAGATACTGAATCCTGTCAAATGCAAGTTCAAAAACATTTTGAAGCTCATGATATACAATGCAAAGAGAAAAATAAAATAAAATCTAGTAAATAACAGTACTTGTTAGCAGCTTAATTTCATCTAGATCCCTTATGAGTTTAAAAACATCATTTTATATTCTAACAGAATATCATTCATCCTCAAGAAATTGGCAGGCTTACTTCGAATTTCTTTATGAAAGATCTATGGTGCAACCATTACTATTTGGAGGTTTCCCATTATAAATGCATCATGATATATATAGCTAAAATGAAAACCTTACAAAAAAAATATAAGCATCCCTTCCAGCATATTTGTACATAACAGAACATCATTAGTCTGGATAAGGAGACATTTAACTGTTTCGTATGCATAGAGACGGACCAATAAGAAACCTATACAAAACATAATATCAAACAGGTTTGTGCGTAGAGCATATTGATCATCTTGTACGAATAGTTGGCAGTAGGGAAATGGTATTGGTCTTATAAAAGGTAAAGTGTACATTCATTAGAATCATTTCTTAAAATTCAAGTGATCAAACAGGACCATGTATTGGAATTACGAAAGAAAAGATTAAATTGAGATGAATATTAATACTAAAGTTTAATAAGCCATAAATAAACTCTAAGGCTACATTTAAAATCTGGCATCTTCCACTAAAATAACAATTGCAAACATCAAAGATTCAAAATCATTTAGAAAATTAAGGTTATACTTACTTGGTACAGCACTTCATCAGCAACCCAATTTCCAATACCCGAAATATAGCTCTGTAAAGATTGAAATTTCAGATCTTTAATAATTAATATCATGTCATGATACAGTCAGATGTAAAAAAAAAATATTAAATTCCTGTGCACTGAAACCATGAGAAGAGAGAAATGATATATATATATCTATATATATAAAGAGAACATTCGGTACTATGCACTGACAGTGTAAAACAATGCTACACTACCATTCAATCACAAATCACAATTGGTTTGACTTTAAAGATAATTATTGTAAAAGTCAACAAACTCACTATACAAAATATAAGCACCCATAATTATAACCCCTACGGATGTAAAAATATATGAAGAAGGAAAGCACAAAAGAACGATATATTCAAATGATAAACAAGTTAAAAGATGAGTGAAATACAATGTATGGGAAGTAATAAAAGAATAATTTAATACTTGATCAAGTAATAAAGCCTTGATTTCAGTTTTCCTCTTGTGCAAAGACTCCGTAAACTTCTCAAGTGTCATTGGTTCAAAAAGAGCATCAGGACCAAGCTGAGATATGGGTGGCACTGATGTCGGCTACGTCAGAGGAAAAAATATACAGTCAATAACAAATTTCTTTATTAGAAAAATAAAAATGGATGGCAATTGGCAAGTAGAGTCACAATACATCTTTGAGAAGACGAACTTTAGCGAATCGCCTTTTGTCAGTGAAAGACAACTCTAAACCATCATCTAACTGCATAAATGTGATTTAATCTGATTAATAATGATATTAGTAATAGATAAATTTCTTTGAATCGAATGGCCATACAGGCATGTTAAGAAAATTGAAAGATAAATCACCTTCACACAGCTATAAACTGATTATATTACGTTATTATGTATCATAATAAAGAATCAAATGTTTTACTACAAAATTTTAAGTAACTGAATAGAATCAAAAATTCACACTATTTAGATTCCCAGTAATATAAAAAGTTGTATGCCGATATTGACTGGAAGAAATTACTTCACAAACAATAACTTTTGTTGATCTTTTTCATCTTCAAGATTTTTAATTGCAGATAATATTCTTCATATTCTTCTGACAGGTATAAGAAAATATTAATTCATTTAAGCTTCCTATATATGTGTGTGAGCTAATCTTATGGGTTTACAAAGTAGTTTATTATATTATCTTCGTAGTAGTTTATCATATTCATCAAAGTTCCCTACATGTGTAATCAGATTCCAAGTGTATTAAAGATTTATAGTAATGGAACAAAACAAACAATAATGGACTTTCAATGAATACTTTGCCATTTTATTGCTCCCAAATCCCAACCTATTCACTCTACCCACGTAAACATGTAAGCATCTCTTTCATGCCATGAAACCAAGCTTTATCGAAGCAAATAAATCAACCTACATAAACTTTTATGGTTGCCTGAAATAGGATCTAGCCCTACTCTAGCATATGGTCTACTTGCATCTCCCAACTGAAAATAAATCTTATGAATCCACAACAAAATGAAGTTTAACTTGTCATCAAATCAAGTCAATGGATATAATCACAACAGGTTACAAGACCAAATGGTCAAATAATTCAAGCATGCCACTCATCAATGGAGTTACATCTTGTACCTCAATGAAGAATTTTGAATACTTTGAGGGCCACTCATCCTCGTCCTTCACAGCTGACCTACACGGCACATGCATGTTTATATCATTACAATAACCAGTAACAGGTCATCTATATGTGCCAAATTATTACAACAAAATAAATAATAGAAACACCGAAATAGTAAGGTATAGGTTAGAAAAAGAATGGCATTATAATTGAGAAAATGAGGAGTTTTTCATGTAACTAACTGCTAAGTTAGCAAAATTGGGAAAGGATGATTCAGATGTATGTGGAATAAGGCTAGGGAGTGAGAATTGGAAGGTGCCTAGAGCTTTTTTTCTTTCTAATTGTACTTCCCCAGTAGTTTTCAGACAGTTGGGGTCTTGTAGAATCCTGGAACAGGTCTGACTTCATCAATAAGACAGTGAACTCTCATCAATACTCTTGCATTGCACATAATATTGGCACCTACCTATACATACAAAGCCGAAGCAGTTTTGCACATTGAGTTGAGGCATGGAATATAAGGTTCAATGTCAAAAAAATTGTGTACTGAAGGATAAATACGAAAACTGTCTGTATTGAGAAAATTCACAATCACAAAATCATTTCATGCCAATTAGTATGAATTATAATATTTTAACGCAAAAATCTTATCAAAGTATCCTATTTCAAAACGCCAATAAAAGAAGGATGCAGGAGAAATTGTGGTAAGAAAGTCATGGTATATCAACAGCATTAGTGCGTGGGTGTGTAAAAAACCGATATTGTCAACTGACAAATGCAATAATTAAAGATTCAACATAATTTTTTTGAAAATTCTGCATAACTTACCTTTTGTACTTTGTTACTGCGACCCCTTTAATGTATATAGCACCAGCCATGCCTGAGATAGAGGTAGAAACTCATAAGTAACAACAAATTTTAGCGATAAAATTTTAGTAATAGACCTAACTATCCCCTAGTGTCTCTTCTCATATTTCCGTCTTATAGCCGTTTCATTTTAAAACCTTATATCGTATTTTCTGTGTCATTGTTACCAACTGTTTAAAAGCTTAAGTTTAAGCCGTTAGCTGCATGCACATAAATGGTTAACATGCACCACCAAAAACGCAAGAACCACGCCAAGTGATAATGCGAGCTAAGCAGCAAAAAACTGACAAAAAAATAAAAAAACGAAGGAGAGTTTTACGTGGTTCACGTTTTGAGTTAAAACGGAAAGAGAGAAGAACGAAGCTAGGGTTTGAGAGAGAGAGAGAGGACCGAATTGGAAGGTAGGAAAGGGAGGGGAATCAAGCTGAAGCCACATGTTCTTTCCCTTCCGGTGAGCGGCGACGATGAGCTTGCCAAGAACGGAAGCTTCGAAGTCAGAGCGAGAGACGGCGTCGATGACTTTGGAATCATCGGCGACGATGCATTTCGTTATCTTCTTGCCGACGCAGTTTTCCTCAACGGCCCTCCTCGCCGCCTCTACCTCTGGAAGCTCCGGCATTGCTCTCTCTCTCTCACTCTCACTAACTCTCCTATGCGTTTTCCCGCGTTCTCTCCGTTCTCTTTCTCCACTTGTCTAACTTGCAATTCTCAATTCGTGTTTTTGTTTTGGGCTGCAGGGCTTTGTGGCGTTGCTATAAATGGCGTCCGTTCATCATGTCATTCCATGCCAACGGACGCCTCAGATTCATCTCATTTGGACTTGGATTGGAATAACAGTATTTTGGACCGGACCAGCATTTCCTTTAATGTTTGGGCCGGCCCAGTCATTAAATAAAGGCTTTTTCTATTTGGCAAGAGTGCTTCTTCTGCACCTCCAAGTAGTTATTGGGCATCTAGGAAATTTGTGAAACAGATAAAAATACTCTTAATTTTGTATTATGCAGACCATTTTTCTCTTGTATCCTAATTCTTAAAAACTCTTCTCCTTTCATCTCTATTACTCGTCCACTACATGCGGCGCCTCCCCCTCATTTCGAGCTGTGATTTGGGTGCCCATTTTAATCCGAAATCGTCAATTAACACTGTATTTTATAATCATTTGAGGTATGTATCATCTATTATAATATTTGTAGTGTATTTGGAGAGATTTCATATATTTGGAACTGTTTTTGTTGCGGAACTACCCATTCCGTAACATGTATAGGGATCCATATACATGTTGCGGAATACGTGGTTCCGCAACTCATTGGGAGGTGTCCAAACGTGTTGCGGAACTACCCATTCCGCAACTTGTATACGGATCTGTATACATGTTATGGAATGGGTGGTTTCGCAATACATTTGAACACCTCGTAGTGTTATTCCGTTGCTACTCTGTCGTGCCACCGTTGTTCCACTCCTCCGCCGCCGCCGAAGCAAACTTTCCACCCACACTACCACCCACAACCTTGCACCACCACCATCATCTCACCTTTGATCTCCCACATCCATTTAGTGTTTTCTCATTTCTCAAAATCAAGGATAATATAGTAATTTACTGAAGAGTAGACCTGAAAATTTGTTTAAATTTTGAAGGTGTCCGAGAAGACTTAGAGGTACAGGAAGAATCACTCTGGGCAAAGATGCATTATTGAGTTCTTCCTGCACCCATATTTTTTTAAATATAAAAAATATTTGTTTTTGGATTTTATAATATAAAATACAATTTTTATTTTAGATTATAAAATTATTTTTTTAAATTTCGGATTGTACTATCTATAATATAATTTTTTTATATTTTCGATTGCAAAATTTGAAACATAATTTTTTAATTATAAATTATGTAATCTAGAATAAAAAAAATAAGAAGTATAGAATCTATTTAATTTTTTGATCAAAGGTATAATAATCATTTTGTTAAGTTGTAGAAAAAAAGCATTGAGGTACAGGAAGAAGGTGTCTCTGGCAAATGCTTCCTGTGCCCATATTATTTTGTAACTTGCATTGTATTAGTCATGTGGATTGTCTATGTCTTTGGGTATTTATATTTAGTCATATTCGTCTTGCTTTCTCATCTTCATGCTATACAATGTTTTATTATTTAGTTATATAGGGAGGTTTAGTTGGTGAAGACTTTGCATGTATGGTTAGTGAATCTCATTTGGTTCAGTGTTTTTGTGGTCATTGTCATAGATGGGTGTAGTGTCCACCCTCCACGAGTCACTTTTAGTCACTATGAACATCAGTCTCCATATATATTCTCTTCTATATATTATAACAAAAATACTTATGAAATTTTAAAAAATTAATAAACATCCTCTTCTATAGGTTATAACAAAAACATTTATGATTTTTAAAAAATTAATATAGTGTGCATGTGAAAATTTGTATAGTGTAGGAAACATTTGCCTTGCTATTTTTATACAGAGAAAATTAGTTAAGCATGTATATGTATCTCAACTCCTACACCTTCTTTAGTTGGGGGTGGAAGAACAGGGAGAAGGAACACAGTGTAGTGTGTTTGGTGAGAAAGAATTTCATTTTACAGAATTTCATTTTAAAGAATTATAAAATTTAGTATACTACTTTTCATCTACTTGTAACGAGATATTTCTAGTAAATTTATTTATTTTTACTTATGTAGGTTCTTTTGTTGAAGTCATGTATAAGTTTATAATAATATACACAAAAGTAGCAACCGTGACTCATACTTTTGCTACATGAATTGATCTCATTCCTCGTTGATAGTATATCCAATGCGTATCAGCATAATCTTTCATTTTCTTAAACATCTCCGGTTGTTCTTCATTCACCAAACCTTGTTCTGGTCCAATTTCTTTGTTTGGCTCAGGAGTATAGAACATTGCAATAGATATTCTTTCCCTCTTGGAGTTCACCAATACCCGATGCACAGGACTCTTGAAAATTCCATTAGTCATTATCTGCAATGTCAAAAAGGATCATTATTGTCACCTATATTATATGTTATCAGGTAATTTACTCAATGTCATGTTCGAAAATCGTTCGTTGGAAAAAAATGTTATGAAACTCAAATTAACAACGCATACCTCCATTTGATCACCCATGAGGACTAAAAGGGCATGAGGAATTGTGGGAACCGTGAACCATTTACCATTACGGTGAATTTGGAGACCCTCAACCTCATCTTGCAGTATAATGGTGTAGCCTGATCCATCTGCATGGGGTTTAAGCCCGAGCACAACATCTGGTTGTGCACAGCAGGGATAGTAGTTGAACCTCACTTGCAATAGAGCTTCTTCACCAAATTGATTCAAGAAGCAATTTTCTTCTAAATCTAATGACTTAGCAATAGCTCTAGAAATAAGATTTGTTGCCTCTCTCATCTTTGTTGTGTATTCTTCCACAACATGCCTGCAAAATAAAAGTGTTGCTAATCTTAATTAACACACAGACATGTTCCAATCTTTGAATATTCTTGAACATTTGTCTGCATAATTTGCATAATTAGCATTAAGATTCTATTTACCTAAAGGATGATGGATTTTCTGGCCACAAACTTGGCTTCCTTCTTTCTTCAGGGTATACTTCAAGAAACAAACGATCTGACCAATCTAAAAATTGACCTTCTTCAGGAACAGGATCAGCACCATACCCTTCAAATTCTTTCACCCCTTTGGAAATTATCTTCTTTTGTTCCATTGGCTGGTTAAAAAATTCCCTTGCAACTTCACGAACCTTGTCCAAAAGTGTGCTTGATGCCCCATGATTTATTGCCTTCCAAAAAAGTTCATAGGATATGTTCTGTGCAAGTGATTTCTACAAAACTACAATTAATTGAAACAAAATTGTCAAGTACACATACCTGGAAGCAACCCCAAGAGGAGAGAGATGATCTTAGCTTTTTCAGCTCTTCTTTTTGTTGAGTTGTTGGTGTTGATGGCGATAAGAGCCCAAAATCAATGATGGGTAGTGAACATAATGTTAAAGGCTCCATTTTTGTGCAATCAACGTCTCTGCAAACATAAGGTGAAGGTGGTTCCTCACCGTTTTGAACCATTTCTTGTACACGCTTGGATAACAGTGCTTCCATGGTGACACTACAATTTTTTGTTTTCTCGTTACCACACCGAAACACAATATGGTGCTTATCACCGACTTGGCATGTGATGTTAAAAAAATTATCACGAAGGAAAGTAATATACGTAAGAGTTTAAAGATTAGTTTATGTGTAATTTAATTTTAATTTATAAAAATGTATTTTTATCTTTGTTTTTTTTTTTTATAAATATTTGTGAGGTAGTATCTTTGGTTAGATTCATGATTTTTGTATGGTAAAGATTGGTTGGAAATTACATGTTTGTAACTATTATTTAAAACGTTTAATAATTGAAAAATGTAACAAAGTATATATATATATATATATATATATATATATATATATAACAAGATTTGAAATTATTATAAACCTGATAACCAGTTCTTAAATAGCAGTTATATAATTATAATAAGATATTTACTCGTTTTAAAGATAACAATTTCTAGCAAATCATTTTTACAGGATTGATTGCAACTTCAATGGTCTGTATTGGAAGTCTTGGTCGTCTTTCAATCAACTATTGAATATAGTTTGTGAATAAAATTAATTATATTGTGCTAATCTTTCAAACAAAGAAGACAGCATTATATTCACCGTCTATATTAATTATATTATTTATTTAGTTATTTGTTAAAGTAATTTTTGTTGATTTAGATATTATTATCTGTAATTGTTTAAAGAAATTTGTTATCACTGGTTTTTAACAGTTTTTGGTATCCAATCACCAGTTATACATTTGTCAATATAATTTATTTTATTATGTTACTTTTTACATCTTTAAATTATTTTCTTAAATTCAACCTACTCTTAACAATAAAATCTATCTATAATAAAATTATTACATTATTTATTTCATAATTATTTTGTTTATAAACTTTAATAAAAATAATTTAATAATTATGATAACAATTATTTTTTATTTGCCATAATGGACACTTGTCAACAAATTTTTCCATTGTACAACCAGTGATCCACCAAGGCCCAAGCAAAAACCGATCCATTGACGTGTACGGTGCCATTGATGAGATCCAACGGCCAAAACGGTGCCACCTTTCCATGCGCTCTTACACCACACTCCTCAGTTTACCCTCTCTAGTTTCTCTCTCTCGCCATCTCTTTCTCTTTCTCTCTGCGATCTGCTCCGTGTAGCTGCTCGAAAATGCTGGCACGCATAGCAGCGAAGCGCTTCAACGAGATCCGTCAAATTTTCCGTCAGGTTTTCCGTCCGTTTCCTCTGTCGTTTCTCTCACTTTATTTTCCGATTTCCGTTTTTATTTTTATTTAATTTTTGGTTTCCCCTTTCTCAGCCTTCGAGGGCTTTCTCCACCGCTCTGAACTACGTAAGTGCTCTTCGTCTTCGCTTCAATTCTCGCAGTTTCTGTTTTGTAATTTGATTGTTAACATATCCATTTTTCATTGACATAGCACCTTGACTCACCGGACAACAACCCTAACCTTACATGGGAATTCACCGATATCAACAAAGCAAAGGTAATGTTTCATTGCACTGTAAATATCCATATTCTGATTTTTGATAATTTATCGTTATATAGTTTTCCATCAAAATACAGAAAATGTTGCGACAGGCACTGCCGAAGATTATTTGTTCAATTATCTAGCTTATAGGGTTGGGGTAATACTGCTATCTGTGTCTCCACTTTTCAAACTTTCTTGGTTGTGTTTAATTTGAGCTTGATCACTATAGACATACCGTTTCCAAGAGTGTAGACGATGGTGATCAGAATCTTAATATTCACAATTCAAATCTTACACTTCGATACATATTGTTTATCTGCTTCATTGTATCCCAAGATGAATTCTGAATGAATATCTGACGATTCCGGGATAAATCTATGTAATTTCGTATCGCCAACATGATTTACGCAATTCTATGATTCATATATTTTTCCTTTCTCATCAATTATAAAAAAAATAGAAAGTTCTTGGGAGCTTAAATTTTTAAATGAAAAGGAATTTGAAAGAATACTTATGAACTTGTACTATTTTATTATTCAACCTCTTTTTCATTCACTCGTTCAAGACGTGTACTCTATTTAGCTATTTAATGATTTTGTTTCCTTCATCTAAAATAAAGACTTAAGAAACTTGTATATATATAACTAATATTTTTTTGTAAGACTTCTTCTTAAGTTGCTTTTATCTATTTCTAGTTTAAATTGTTTACATGACTATATTGAACATTATATATCATTTCTATGATATATTTGAAGGTATTTTTCATTCTACCTTAATATTATGATTCAATACAAAATTACAATTCTCGATTTGAAAATTAGCTCGAGACTTCATGATTCAAATCTCAATTCGATAACCTTGGTGTAGAGTGATGTGATTCAATTCCTTATTAGAGTTAAGTCAGAGTACATTGTCTTAGTCTGAGTGAGTGTAGAGTGATATGATTCAATGCCTTATTGATTAGTTCGTTATCATAATATTTCTAATAGTTATGAATCTTTAGTTTAACTATGAACATTACATGTATGATCCTTTTTGGTACCTGGCCCATAATATAAACATTTCATGGTTTTAGTATGTGCTAATTACAGGTTAAGGAGATTTTATCTCACTATCCATCCAACTATAAGCAATCTGCAGTGATTCCGCTTTTGGATCTTGCCCAGCAGCAGCATGGAGGCTGGCTCCCTGTTTCTGCAATGAATGCGGTATGTTGGCCTCCTGCTTGATGTATTCTTAGAAATGTAGAAACATATCAAAGAACTATGTCGGATTCTCTAACCAGGTCCTGTACCCGTTGTTGGTTGGAAAAGGTTATTGTGCTCAGTAGATAGTGTCTATTAAGTACTTAGTAGAACAAGACCCTTAACAATTCCCATGTAGTCTTGAAATTCTTGCAACAGGGCACAAAATAAATTTACAGCAATGATGATCCTTTTGAAATTATTGTTAAGATTGTCAGAGTAAAGACTTTGATATAGTTTGTATAGTACATTCTTTTGCTCAAATATCATTTTGTTGCTTGACATACATGCCATGCCTAAAATCTATGCATACAACAAGGTTTGATGTACAGATTATTTATTCTTCTAAGTAAATACTCATCATTATTTGGTTGTGGTTTACTTGTAGCTTCTTGTCACTTGACACTGATGATTCATTGAAAATCCCAAATTTACATGATGTTTACAATCTGTAGTTTAATTTTCTTTCTAATGCAAAAGGTTATGTTATTCTTTATTAACAATTGGCGTTTTGGATTATTTAGGTAGCAAATATTGTAGAGGTTCCACCTATACGGGTTTATGAGGTTGCCACATTTTACTCCATGTTCAATCGTGCTAAGGTGAAATCATATTATGCTTTAACGATTTTTAGTATTCCTAATCCACGTTAATACAGGCCAAAGCTTAGCTGGACCAACTTGCTTTCAGGTTGGGAAGTACCATCTGTTGGTTTGTGGAACAACACCTTGTATGATACGTGGTTCACGAGGAATTGAAGAAGCCTTATTGAAACACTTGGGAGTGAAGCGCAATGGTTAGTTCACCTGTCTTAATTTCTCCCATTATCTGTAGGTTGTCGTTGAATTGTATCTTATTCATGACAAATTGGAACTATATGCATTTTCTGATCATTATTTTCCTTTTACCTCTGATTTGCAGAAGTAACGCAAGATGGTTTGTTTTCTGTTGGAGAAATGGAATGCATGGTAAGTCTTATTTTAATTGTGTCTAGTTCGTGGTGTTTAGAGTTGTATTATTGCTTGATATGTGCTAGCACTATAATTGTTTCTAGAGGGAAAAATTGCATTAAGTACACAAATGGACTGTTTGGCTAACAGTGTTGTCATAATTTTGTGTGTCTATATATATATATAATGTGTGTGATAGCAATCATGAATTTATAAAAGTAGTTTTTAACCTTTTTCCATTAATATTAGTTATCCTAAAAATTCCTTGCATTTTTAGCACAGGAACTACTAAAACAAACTTAATGGGACATAATATCTAACTGGTAGAGAAAGAGAATCACCCAATGTGGTGTACAGCTTTTGTTGTCTTAGAGAAAAATAAAATTCAAGAGGATGGAAAGAGGTGCATACCTGTCTTCTGTATTTACTAAATCCGGATACATTCCTATATGTAGTCTAGAGTGACCACTTGATGTTCTTGGGTAATTTTATTGATCAACCGGTGGTGAACGATTGACTTTATTGGTCTTGTGCAGGGATGCTGTGTGAATGCTCCTATGATTACAGTGGCCGATTATTCAAATGGATCAGAGGGATACACATATAATTACTATGTCCGTCTTTCCCCTTTTTTCTCTATTTTTTTTTTTCCGGGGGAGGGGGATGTTGTTGTGCGATGTGCTTCTGAAACACTCTAACGTGTCATATTGATGCCAATTACAGGAAGATGTAACCCCAGAGAAAGTAGTTGAGATAGTAGAAAAGCTGAGAAAGGGTGAGAAGCCACCGGTAAGGCCATTGACTATGATCTATTTTATTACTGCCCATGTTTTAGAAACTTATACCTTGTTAAATTATGAATCTGGTTTCTTTTTCTTTAGCACGGCACGCAAAATCCCCTACGAATTAAGAGTGGACCTGAAGGAGGGAATACAACTTTATTAGGTGAGCCCAAGCCTCCTCCCTGCCGTGACCTGGATGCCTGCTGAAGTGTGATACGTTTTGCCTTCAATAATGTGTGGCTTGCACGTGCTCGAGCTTGCCTTAATTGAAACATTGTCAGATTGTTAGATGCTCAACCAATTTTTGTATTCCCAACCTGCCTGGATGGCTTCCGCTAAAAAAAGTGTCATAAATGCCATCAGTTTCTTGGATTGTTTATTACCTTCCGACCGTATCTATTCTATGTTTTTTCTGTACTATGTAACATTAATCATCATGAATGAAATTTGAGATTACGATGTTAAGATGTGAATCACGTTATTACCCATTAGCCATGTGGGAGTGTAGGATGGATTTATCAACAATAGTAGAGTAGAGCTATCGTTTTTAATGCAACATTCACTTTCTTGATAATTGCCAATTCCGAAGGTTACTCAGATCTCCTGGAGGATGGATTGAAAAGGAAGTTTGATTGTTAAATGAATATCAAATTTGACAATCAGGGTAAGTCCTTAGGGGCACCAAGCTAATCCTTGTGTACATGAATCACTGTTCTTGTTAGGTTTAACACTTTTGAATAACCGCGACAGATGTAGAATAATCCATGGATTCGGTTTATTGGATTTCTCGTAGGATGCCGACACAATCCCGTTGTAGTTATCATGTGTTGTGGACCAACGAAAGTTAAAGATCGAGCATTGAAGAATATTTTGAAAAAGAGGATAAAATTTGATCTATGCCAAGTTTTACTCGTGCTTTCTGAAGGTTAAATTTAAATTTATTCCAGAAAAAACATTTTAGGTAAGAATTTCCTTATGATTTGTTTGTTTTAAGGCGAGAAAAATAAAGTAGGAAAAATAAGGAAATAAAAATTTAGAAAATACAAAAAGCAATAAAAATAATTGGTGTTAAATTTTGTGTGAAATCTTGAAGAAAATGGTACGAAAAATTTATCCAAGATTATGTTGTAAGTATTTTATTATATATATATATATATATATATATATATATATATATGTTTATGTTAATATTGATTATGATAAAGATATAATTAATTATATTTGAGATAATTAATTATTTTATAATATAATTGATTTTATATTTAGTACTTTGTTAATATTTGTGTATTTTTATTAAATGGAATTAGAAAGAAATTAATTAGAGATACATGTGAAAAGGTCGACGGTCACCAGTTTGAGGGTAACATCGCAACGCAACAGGGCATTGGTGCCTTCGGTAGAGTCGATGATGACAAGGCAAGACACGAGTATATATTCGCAGGTGGTCTGAAGCGTGCCTGGCCCATCTAGGTACGTGTCTTGTTCAATCCAGCCCAACCATTTCTGCTCTTCAGGTTTTCTTTCTTTTCCCCTTTTGTGAATAATTTTTTTTTTCATTTATTGTGCTACTGTACGCACTGAAAATATCATGTGGTGTTTGCTATTCTCTAGTTCAGTTCAGTGGTTAAGTGAGTAATAATAGATGGTTATGCAGATTTTGTTTTGAATCCCAAACCTAGTGATGGGGACTGCATCATCTATGTTAACTCAATACGACATCGAGGAAGTTCAAGAACACTGCAATAATTTATGTAGTTCATCTCTCTCTCCTGTTGTCCCTTTATTACTGTTCATTTTTTTTTAACATTAATTAAGATCTGAAATTGGGTTTCAAGCTCAGTTTCTCAGCAGGAAATCGTGTCATTATATCAAAGATTTTGCCAACTTGACCGCAATGCCAAGGGATTTATTTCGGCCGACGAGTTCTTGTCCGTCCCTGAATTTGCCATGAATCCGCTTTCTCAGGTGCTCACTTTTATGGCCATTTCGAACCTAACACTCATTCCCTTTTATTTTGGAGTTTATGTACTTTCTTTTCCCCTCACTACATGCTAAAGGGTGGTGTGTGATCTATTTTCTCATTGTTGATTATCTTTGTGCTTGTTTGCAGAGGCTGCTCAAGATGGTGGACGGTTTGAACTTTAAAGACTTTGTGGCCTTCTTATCTGCATTCAGTGCCAAAGCCAATGCACAACAAAAAATAGAGCGTACGTTTTAGTTACATCGTACATCAGAGTTATTCAATGCTCTCCAATGTTGTTTTATATTATAGTTTAACTTTGGGAGTGAGAAGATGTATTTTAAGTTAGGTATTGATTTTGCATTCTCGCTGTTCACGGGAGGTTCCTAAGTTCTGACCTTGGTCTCAAGGGATGACTTAATTCAATTTTTGGAATGTTCAATGGTGAAGATGGCATTTTATGTTGCTTAGCCCACTCCTAAAGTCTCAGAGTGAAACTCAGTTCCGTAGACGGGTTAGTTATGTTCACACATAGCAGGGTTCTAAATTTCATATTTCAGTTAGAAAAGGTTTGGACTGCTCACTTTTAAGCATCTGAAAATGGTTTGAGAGGGAATACATGGTGTCATACGATTATGCAAATTTTGGGCAGACCTATCTAACTTTATCTACTCCAATTGAATACAATGTTGGTTAAATTCATTTTGGATAAAGAGCAAAGCATAACCTCCAGCCTATTAATTAGTATCACCAACCAACGTTGTGTTCTATTTTAGAAATATAACTCCCAGTCTTTCTGTTATTAATGCTGACCAACCAATAACCAACTATGTCATTAATTTTAATCAATTTCGCTACAAGAATCCTATATTAGGGACTGTTGTAAACCCATCTTTATGAGGATTCCCGAGGCTTGGTTAAGGTAATCTAACAATAGTATTCATATGTATCCTACAGAGAAGAGAAGTGACTTTTAGGGTGGTCAGTGGGATAAAAGGATGAACACTTAACAATGCTGAATTTCTCTATTTTTTTACGCATTGATCATATTAGTCAAGTTGTTCTCATTCCATTGATTCAGAAGTATTCTTTAAGAGATTCAGGTTCTGCATCTCACAAATAAAAGGGTGGTCCAGTGTACAATGCTCCTGCTTGGTGGGGACTGAGATGGGTAGATATCATAGCCTTAACCCCACTAGTAAAGAGACTGTTTCCTGGGTTTGAAACCCGACCTCTAGATCAAGGGCAACAACCTCACTGTTGCTTCAAGACTCAACCTCCTTCATCAATTTGAAGATAGAATAAGACACAAGTAGAGATGAGCAATCAAAAGAATTCATTTGTAAATGATAACGTATAAAATTGTCTATTTTTCACATGTAGCCATATTAGTTAGAACTTATGTATGATATAAGTAGTGTTTTTTAAGTAGGATCCAACCCTGGGTTAGAAGACTTCAGCTTCTATGTATATAGTCTTCAGAATATTTGCTAATATATTTGGAATAGCTGATATCTGTGACAATGTAGTTAAATGGTGAGAAATTGCTAATGCAAATACGGGGTTCAAATGTCATGAATTATTCAATGATTTTTGTCATTGAAAGAGGGAATACTTTGAGGGGAGGGGAATTGTTAATCTTTTTCTTAATAAATTACAATAATATCTTTTGCTACCTTCATTGTACTTATAGTTTCTAGCTTTTTGCAGTTATTTTCAAAGTCTTTGATTCAGATCGTAATGGAAAGGTGTCTTTCGAAGATATATTGGAAGTGCTAAAAGATTTGTCAGGTTCATTCATGTCCGATGACCAGAGAGAGGTATCACCAACAATCTGTTCACTTCCCTGTATTATTTAATCATGAAGTAGTTTTCCCAGTAGTTGTTAAATAAAAAAGTAGGTATTCATTAAGGGGCATCATTTGTTACTGGTTTGACATCCTATTTCAAATTTGGTGTGCTGAAGTCTGAGTTTAGTATCATATAGTTTCCTAGGATCAGTATATTCATTATTGGTTACAACTAGAAGTTCTTCACTATATAATATGGGTTGTTGAGTTACATATTGGTCACATCTCTTTTTCAAGTTCTCTAAAGGGGAAGCTAATGGCTAAAATGGTAACCAATAGATTTCTCTTCTCTAGTTTTTGGACGATACAGTTTGTTTCTGCCTTTTGTATTATCTATATGCTATAAGTTAATTGCATATCCATATAACAAAAGCTATTTTTTTTCCTCCATACACCTTTTCAGTTGTGCTTGTATTATATTCAGATTTGACTGGAGTTTGGCTAATTTGTTCTGTGTTTGATTTGCAGGAAGTTCTAACTCAAGTTCTAAAAGAAGCAGGATACACAAAAGACTCCTACTTGACGTTGGATGACTTCATTAAGGTCTGTACATTTTGTTATGTATTTCCTCCGTACATTGGATGACTGCTATGTTTGATTTAATATTTTTATTTTAATGTGTCACAGGTTCTTGGTCAATCTGACCTAAAAATGGATGTTGAAGTCCCTGTTGATTGAAAGTAGCTTCAGTTTACCATGTTCTCGTGAAAGATAAATTTGTAAACTCTATTCATAAGATTCTTGTAATATATTTCATGTGGAAATGAAAAGTGCAGAGTACCTTTGTCCCCTTTCTTGGGATTTTTGTAATGCCGTTGCCTTTCAGCCACTAGCTGTTTCGGAGCCAATTTAAAAAGCTGTCGAGGTTGATTCAGTTTTTCACATTCCTTGACAGTTTTTTGCAACTTTTTGAGTCTCCTAGATTCAGAGTTTAGGTAAAAATTCTTTTCTATTTTTTAGTTTCAACTGCTGATGAAATTGTCAAGGTCAAGTTTCTTTCTGTGTTATAATCTCAGAAGTAAGGAATTGTCATTAAATGTTAATCACTGTACCAAATTTCAGATCGTGGACTCGAGTGCATCAGTGGTTGGTATTCTTTTTAATGTTTCTAATTTGTCATAGATAGTGAATTCTGCATAGTGCATTTGAAATTATTTATGCATATATTATCATGTGCAACATGTAATTGGACAACCTTAATAGGCTCCAATTTTTCATCATGCTTGTGCCCTTTTGAATGTGCTGAAAATGATGTGGACTCCTGCAGAAGCTTTGTCCACAACGAAATCTTTCAGGTCTCCCGAACTTGGCAAGTTTGAGCTTTAGAAGAAACTAAGCAAGTAACTGGTCAATAACTTAGCAACTTTGTTGTTCCCTTACTAGGTGGAGATATATCAAGCAGGTAATAATATGCCTGTTCTCCTTTCGGACAGAAAAAATTTGGTATTGGATAAAAGTCTACACTCTACTCTTTACAGAATTAAATTTTGAAACTAAAATCTGGACAGAAATTGCCTACAGAACTAGTTCGATTCTGATCCTCTGGATCCTTTCTAGACTCTAGTACTCACAAACATGTCGATTAGATAGGTTTATTTTGATATGTTTTGGTTAAATGCATTTATGTTCGAAAGTAAACGTGATTTGTAAACCTATGTGACGAATTCTTCTATAACATTATACTATTATGCAATATTTATCATAGTAATAGAAGAGTATATTTTCTGTCTAGTATATATATTATGGGGGTGTTACAACATGACTTAAAGTGGAGTTGCTAAAGGGAAGCTGCAACTGAAAAGGGGTTAAAAAAACTGAAGAAACATTAGAGCTAAATGCGAGCAACTAATGCCCATTAGTACAAAGCTATACACAAAGTACCATATAACTGGCATAATAAATGTCTATGCCAAATATAGAGCGGAAAAGCATAAACAAGAGTAAAACATGACTTATAACTAAATTCAAACAACTGAATAAATAATAAATATAATGCAACGGTTCAGTTATGTCTGATACAAGGAAAATACTTCCTTTCCAATCCTTAATTTGCTTTTAAATTTTATATCATCTTTTCTAATTGATTATTCTATTATTTTTTCATTTCTTCTTTTGATATACTTCATCCTATTTTGAAGTGTACCAGATATCATTAGTTTTGCAAAATACCACAACAAACCCACAAAACAATGACCTTATAATGTTTTTTTTTTTTCTACATGCTAATGATAAAACAGAATCAAACATGCCAAAAAAAAATTGAAGACCTATACATTATTATAATCTCAATGCTTTGATATTATAAATGCTATAATAATTATAAATTATCATTTATAATAACATTATTAAATTAATAATTTTTGTCTATGTTCATGCATGTTGAATAATATCATAAAATATTATATTTTAATTGAATTTTCAAAATATTTCAAAATGAAGATTTATTTTTCATTCTTTATTATACTGTTGTTTATTCTGTTCTTAATTTGCCGCCCACAACATTCTGAAATCTTAACGAAAACCCAAGGGCCGCCCAATGTTTGTGAAAAATTATATTACTTTGCTTTCTGTATGCACGTCACCACAGATCAAATCACTGCTTAGGATTAGTCACTATGAAAACATAAATTAAAATTATTATATATTTATTATATTATACTATTATATACCACATAATAGCAACTGGCACCAGTGTATGTTGGTGGAATTAGAATTTGATTTCAAGTTTTTATAAGATACAAATTTCTATTAAAAAATTACACGGTGAAAAAAACAGGAAAAGTTGTATTACAATTACTGTTTTACCCTTTTGTTCTCTCCCTATATAAACCTCAGTGGACTTGTTTCCGTTAGCGTAACCGCTTACTGGTAAACGACTTCTACCTGGCCAACCGTCTCTAGCAAACTTCGAAAAAACTACTTTATTCTCTTTCTCACTCTAAAACTCTCTCTCTACACTTCTTCAACAATGTCAATTGCTTCTCCGTCTTCAAGAACTCAAACGTCACCGCGCTCTTCCTCCTCGGCGTTTGCGTCCACGTCGGCAACGAACTTCTCTCCCGGAACGTACTCCTCGGCGAACGCCAGGGTGCCGCGCCACCTTCCATCATCGCCGTCCGTGAGATTCTTGGTAGTGGAGCAGAGGGCAGAGTCTCCCGTGCGCCGCTCAATGACGGTGACGAAGAAGAGTCCGACGAACAAGGAGGCGGTGCCTTCGTCGTCGTGGAAGAGTGACAGCGAGAAGAGGTCGTGCATGTGTTCTCCAACTACGCATGCTGGTTCGTTCCGATGCGCTTACCACAAACAGTTGGCGGAGAGAAAGCAGCAGCAACAGCAACAACAGCGGCAGCAGCAACAGCAGCAGCGGCAGCAAACGACATCGTCGAGCGGGAGAAAACTGAACCTTCTGAGATCTGCGATGAAGAATTCGGTGGTGAGGATCGGAGGAGTGGAAGGGGAGATTGTGAAGAGAGCCTTGACGACTCTGATTAGACCGTCGTCTCACTACTTGCGTCGCCGTGTAAACTTTGAGCCCAGGCCCACTCGACTCTCGCTAATGTCCAAAGCCCAAGAACACTTAATTCTCAATAATAAATAATAATACTCTTTTCATTTTCTTAGCGAAAAATATGTATATTTGTTCGAATACTCTAGGTTTCCTTTCAAGAGCAATAACTGTTGCAATTTTCTTTTACTTTTCCGGAACATATAGGCAGGAAAATAAAAACTACTGAGTTTCTAATTTGAGGGATAGAAAGAAAGAAAATGGATTAGGAACGTATCCGTCACAACGAGAAGATAGAGGAGTTTAGGGTTTCCATGATTTATTCTAGAAAACTAAGAATGTATACCTTTTAAAAATGTATTAACATTAATGTTACCTTAATTAAATATGTAAAATTAATATAAATTTGTAAATTTATTTTCTCTAGAAAAATAAGTTAAAGATATGTATAAAAACTATTTAAATGTTTTGTTTTTAGAATCAAGAAAATATTATTAAATTGGTTATTTGGTTGTTCTTTTTTAGTAGTTTTGTTGAAAAAATGTTTATGTAGGTTTGATCAGGATTGAGTTACTTTTACGTATTTTTATAAAAGAAAAAGATTGCGTAATTTTTTAGGATAAAAATTTGTTATTTTTGTGTTATATTGTTAATTTAAAAATTTTAATATATTTTGTGATTAAAGTATATGAGAGTGACCGACTCGAAAGAAATAAATCAAATACATATATCGCATATGATCATATATCTGAATACAAATAAAAGTAATATTTCTAAAAAAATTAAGATAATGTGCTTGTTGCTTTCCAAAACACTTGATGGCTTGTTATAAAATAAATTAAAAATAATTAAAATAACTATTTATAAACAACGTGAAAATAAATTTAATATATTCAAACTAATACGTCATAATATGTGAAATAGTAATATGTAATTGTCTGTATAAATAAAATAAAATTGAAAGTATTAAAATTTTTGATAAGAATTCTTATACTTTCTTCATATCTTATTTAAAAAGATGAAATTAAAAAAATTGTAATACAACTCACTCTGATATAAAATAACGAAAAAAAAATCTAAACACATTATTCGAATTTATAAATATTGAGAAAAAGAATGTTAGTTTATAGTTTAAATATTTGGTTAGTATCTTTGTGTATCCTTGTATAGACAAAATAATATTTAAAATAAGTAAAAGTGACCTCAGGCTTAGTAGATGTTAAACTTATTTTACGGCATGATTAAGCACCTCAATTCAGTATACTCCTGAATATTGGACCCTTTATGAAACCCAGAATATCGCATGGATCAAATGGCTAAAATATATGCTCCAAAGGACTGACCTCTGCAGAAATATGAAATGTAACAATTTAAAATTATAAAAGAAACTTTTACAAATTAAATTTTACATAAATTAATTTTAACTTCCCAAAAAAATATTTTTTTTTCCTTTCAAAATATTAATAGAAGTTTTATTCTGGTATTAAATATTCCATAATAGGCTTTGTGAAATACGATGTGATAATTCAAAGCAGAATTAAATATGTATTGGTTTTGGTAAATAATAATAATAATACTAATACTAATAATTTAAATCCTTGAACTTTATCTCTTACATGTATATATTCTAAATTTTAATTTTATTTTAGTTAGTCTTAAACTACGAATAAGCATCACAAACTTTTAAGTTCATTGATCTTAAAGTTTAGTATTGTAACAAACAAATACATTAAAGTTTAACTACATTAGACAATTGATTCTTAAAATTTATCATTTTTAAAAATAATTTAGTTTTTTAATTATATTAGTTGAATTATTATCCTAAACGTCAACCATATACTTATCTTTTTTACTATACGCTCTCATTAAATGTTATGAGTAAATTTTAGTTTGCAAACTTATATCTGTAGAACTAATAATTACTCACCTGCTGCGATTTTCTCTTTAAATTAAGTCACGGTGAAATTGTAGTTTTTGAACTCAATATTTAAGTAGAAAGAGTTAAACTTTAATCACTAGCTATAATTTCCTTAAAACTATAATGATCTTCTCTAATTACATCATGGCATTGATATTCAATATAAGTATATGAATTTTGTTAGGATTGATCGAAAGAGTGAAGTTGGAACATATGTGAGTCGAGTTAGACAGTTAGGTTTGGACAGTTTGGTTACACTGACAGGTAAAAGATGATTCACGTGAACATGATGTCAGGGACAAACTTTTTACGATAATAATTACATTCTCACTTTTCCTGTGTTCATTGATCGAAATCACAGAAAACATGGTGGTGGGTCGGAAGCAAACAAAAATTCCTGAAAGTGTCATCTTCCAAGTTCGAACCTTTATATAATCCTACCCAACAGTGTTAGTGTTGTCATAATCATATCCAAAAATGCCGAAGCTGGTTCTGAAAGCTGGAAGCAGACCTCCCTGGGTGGGTCTTGCTGCTGCAGTTTGGATTCAAATAGCAGTTGGAAATCCCTTCAACTTCCCTCTCTATTCTTCTTCTCTCAAATCTGTTTTGTCTCTCAACCAGCAACAGATTACTGTTCTGGGAGTGGCCAATGATGTTGGGGAGAGCATGGGTCTGCTTCCTGGCATTGCCTCCAACAACTTCCCTCCTTGGGCTTTCCTTCTCCTTGGTTCTCTCCTTTGTTTCTTTGGTTATGGCCTTATCTTCCTCACTGTTACAAGAACTGTTTCCCAATTCCCCTATATTCTGGTAGTTCATTATTCCATTCCAAATATGTGTTTTCTTTAGATAACTTTTCTATCAAGTCACCTTCTCTTAAGTGCATTACTTTATGATCTCTTTTTTCTCTGTGACTTCTTACAATTTGGGTTTGGACTTGACTCCTATGCTAATAACTTCCCCTTTCTTAAATACATTATTTTGATCATGTAACTAGCCTTCTTTAACACTTGTTTTCATTCTCAATAATTATGTGATCAAAATGGTGTATACAAGTGAGGCAAGTTTCTCTTTGTGAGATAGTTTTTAGGATTGAGTTGGGTCCAAATCCAAATTATAAGATGACTTGACAGATATGCCTTGCTCTATTTGTTGCCACCAACAGCAGTGCATGGTTTGGAACAGCTGTGTTTGTCACCAACATGAGAAACTTTCCTCTTAGTAGAGGCACCATCTCTGGCATTCTTAATGGTTATGGAGGGATCAGTGCAGAAGTATACACCTTAATATATAGCTTGGTGTTGAAAGGGTCTGCTTCTGAATTGCTCTTGTTTCTAACAGTTGGACTTCCTGCTTTATGTTTAGTTATGATGTTCTTCATTCGGCCTTGCACTCCTCCTTCTGGGGAAGACTCTTCAGTGCATGTGCATTTTATTTTTGTCCAAGTTGCAAGTGTTTTACTTGCCTCATATCTTGTTATCACCACAATTGTGAGCGATGTGGTCTCTCTGAATGATGCTGTAACCTACATCTTGGTTGCCATAATGGTTTTACTTCTGATAGCTCCCCTTGCAATTCCTATCAAAATGACACTATTTCCTGCTAATTCAAAGAGCAGCGTTTCACTAGTTGGTTCTTCAGATAATTTGGCTTCAGAGGATGACATTTCAACGCAGACAAGTCCATTGCTCACACCATCTTCCTCAGCTACCATTCTTGAAAGTTTTCATGAAAATGGTGATGTCTCGGATGTTGAGATGCTCATTGCAGAAGGACAGGGAGCAGTGAGGGCGAAAAGGAGACCTAAGAGGGGAGATGATTTCAAGTTCCGTGAAGCTTTCATCAAGGCAGACTTCTGGCTTTGCTGGTTTGCTTATTTTCTTGGGGCTGGCTCAGGAGTAACAGTTCTCAATAATTTGGCTCAAATTGGAGTTGCTTTGGGTGTAGAAGATACAACCATATTACTTTCAGTCTTCAGCTTCTGCAATTTTATTGGCCGTCTTGGCGCTGGTGTTGTTTCTGAATACTTTGTCAGGTATTCTGTTTAAATATTAAAGGACTAAACCAAATATAACAATTCTTAATGCAGTTTCTCAATATTTTCTTCCTTATGAACTGAATCGTGAATTTGTTATAATGTTAGCAGAATTTGAGTTGTCCTATGATAGTTGTGAACTTGTGACTGTCTTTTTATTGATGAGGTTATTATCATGACAGGTTGAAAGCACTACCTCGAACATTTTGGATGACAAGTGCACAAATAACCATGATCGTAGCTTTTTTATTTTATGCTTCTGCTTTGGACGGAACTCTTTATGCTGCAACTGCTCTACTTGGTATCTGCTACGGGGTTCAGTGTTCTATAATGGCTCCAACTGTTTCTGAGATTTTTGGTTTGAAACACTTTGGTGTAATTAGTAGCTTCATGATGCTAGGCAATCCAATAGGTGCCCTTATTTTCTCTGTTTTTCTTGCGGGCAACGTGTACGATACAGAAGCTGCAAAGCAAGGAAACTCCACCTGCTATGGTGCTGATTGCTTCAGGTTCACTTTTCTGGTTTTGGCTGGTGTCTGTGGACTTGGTACCATCTTGAGTATGATTTTGACACTCAGAATGCGACCAGTATATAAAATGCTGTATGCTGGAGGTTCATTTCGTCTATCTCAGACTTCAAGCCACTGAAATATGTATCAATTTGTCGAGTCATTCTTCGATAAGCATAGACCAACTATCCTAAGCATATTTATGACTTTGATGTGTAGTTCTTAAAAATTTATGATATTGGAAATACTTCTAGGGAGTTGTTATTTCGTGATTCCCGCAATGTGATAAATTGTTTTTGGTTGAAAAATAATGAATTTTCCAATATCTATCGTGATTTGTGTCTGTCATACCATGCTGCTATTATAGTTGGATAAAAACGAGTCAAATGACTGGTAATGACTTGCATTATTCCCCTACTTTTTTTGGTACCTGTCTGATAATTAGAATTCAACAAAAATTTATACATATAGAAGTCATCAAAGACAAAAAGCAAATTACAAATAGAATTCCTCAATTTGATCTCACCATTAGAAGTAATAAAGTGCCTAAAGTAAAGTCCAACTGGTTATGATTCAAAATACAAATTATGTACTTCTTGCTATATAGCAACCCAGCTAAATATCTACCTCAATATTTCTCTGCTCAAGGTGACTCAAACTGATGCATCTTTTCCCCTACCAAATCTAAACGACATGAGCATATAACAGTACAAACAGAAGAGACTAGCTAAAATCTACAGAACAGACAGGGTACTAAACTTACCCACCTGTGTCTGAAAGAAGCAAAACACTCAAATCTCTCAGGGCAAGAGAACTGCCAAATCAAGCCTCAAAGAAAAGAGAAAAAAGCTCAGTTAGGCTTTAGATCCTGAAACATGGTATCCCACTTGATCTCTTCAACTGCAGCAGACCAGTAGCCATCTCCATCATCATCACCATCCATCTTATCCTTATGGAAATGGTACACCACAGGACTAGAAAAACCGTCAAGAACAGGAGGAGCTGGAACCACTGTGGGACTTCCATTGGTCAGAAAGAGTGGCTCTTGCTTGGTCCCCACCAACTTTTTGCTCCTCTTCATCGTAGCAATCCTCCACCTTGTCCCTAAACTAGGCCTTGGTGGCGGCACCACAACAAGTGCTGACGATGATTCTTCTTTCTGCATCAGAGTCCTCACATAGTTAGCCAAGTTCCTCTTCGTCCTCTTGATTGCCACCACGAGCTTTGCCACCGCGCGTGGGCCTTTTCCCTTCTCTTTTCTAGCGAGCTTGAGGATCTCTAGTCTGTGCTTTGCTATGGAGATTCCCATGCTCTGCAGAAACTCGTGGTTGAAGTAAGACATGTCATCTTCTTCAAGCTCGTTGTGAGCAAAGGTTAGGCCATACTCGTACACTAGTGATGGCTCAAGCCCAGTTTTGGAAAGCCACGAGAACCAATCCATCTCAGTTTAAGAAACCCGTGGACCACGGTTCTGTATTAAAATATGTAACACTTCCATCAACCCATTCATATTTATACATACAACACAAGCTAAGATGGTAAACCCACCTGTTACCGGTTTGAGTTTTTAGAGTTGGAGTGTGCTAATAGAAAAAATACCATTGAAAAATGAAATCTTTTTGGGAATAATCAAATGGGTGACACATGTAAAAAAAAAAAAAAATATATATATATATATATATATATATATATATATATATATTACATTTGATAAATATTATAACAAGAAGATAAAAAGCAGAGATGAAAAAGGGAAAGTCTTGTTCTAATGAGATGATATTGAGGTATTGTCCCTTTTTGAGTTGGGAATTATGTGATATATTATTCTTAAAAACATCTTTGATGGTTAAGCAACAAAGTTATATTTAAAGTTAATTTGATTTAGACTCTTAACGATGTAAAACTATATATGAAACTATTGAATTGTCGAATCCATTTCTACGTATGTGAAACTATTAAATGTACAATATAGGAGCGGCTTTTGACTTTGAAAGAGGTTGGTGTGATTTTTGTAAAAATGAAAACTATGGTGTTGAATGTTGAGATAGTAATAGAATGTGGCCATGTGGGGCATGTAACCCATGTTCACTGTTTCCCTCTAAACGAGGCCAAAGTGTTATCACTCATCAGACTTTGAAGGATGAGACCAAAGGGTTTTTCATGTGGACAAGTTATGCCGACAATCATGGCTTCGACGATGTCGACGACCAATTAACGACCCACAACTCGTTTGGATTATTTGGTTGATACAAAAGTTGGGAATAACAGTTTTCAAACTATGCATTTTGTAGATTTGGACTTTGGTTAAACTGAAACCAAGACATTGAATTGTTATTCTTTTGCAACAAATGGTTGTGGATTAAAGAGTATATTGATCTCAATCAACACGGGGTTTAAGGGGTCAAGAATTTTTGTTTTTTAGGACCATTTTTATTCCAAAAGAACAGACAAATGAATCAAAAGTCTGAGGTGACTTTTCAACTACGAACAAAAAAGTATTGATTTCTCTATTCATGAACTTGTCGCAAGTGTTACGCTCCAGAACAAACTCCATTTTGTTTTTATTTATAAGATACCTTTTAAAAAAGTGATGATTTCTCCTACAAGCTCCTTTGTAGTTGAAAGATGCGTTAATTATTTTTTAATTAATTGACATACTTTTACTAAAAAATAAATATTTAAAATAAAAGACGCATAAAGTTTTTTTTCTCCTGGTCTACCTTTTTTTCTCTCTTGAAACACTTAAAAAAATATACAAAAAAGTGAAAGAGTTGGGAAAATACTTATCAATGTCCAAATTGACTTGTGTTGACTTTGATTTTAGGAAACATCAGAATCAAATGAGCCTCGAATTTATGGTTGTTTTGAAAGTAGAGCACAATTAATATTTGTATAATCTGCACAACTATTTGGGTTCTCTCAAATTTTGTGCGATTTGTCTACAGTTATCAGAGTCATGTAGCTTCATTTATTCTTACCACGCCTGAACAGTTATAATGAGAAACTATTTTTTTTTTTTTTGCTTTCTCCCATAAACAGAAGCTCTTAATGACATTTAAATGGTCACAGAATTTAAAGTGGTTTTGTTTTATAAAAGTAAGAATTTGATGTTACGGATAAATTCAAGTTGAGTTTTCTTAGAAAAAAATATCTATGCGTTCTTTTACTATTGCTCAATAAAATAATATTTTAAAAGTGCATTGAATATGTTTTATTGTCATACATATGATTCAGACACTATCCAATGGTTGTGTTGTCTTTATTTTGCCTTTATGAGAAAAGAACATGCTTCTATCGATTATATTTTGGATCCATGCAATTCTTGGTTCACGAGCACAAATAAATGATCGCAGCACTATTCCCATGTGAGTAATGATATATAATAATATAACTAAATCCAAGTAAGAATGAATGAAGATACCCTCCTAAATTACACTACTAATTTATAGGTCTCTCTTTGTAACAATTAAGCTCAAATCTCGTTAGATTTTTATCATTTTCTTATTAGAAAACTGAGTTTTTTTATGCACATTTTTTACCTTCTCAATCAATACAAAATTATCATAAATAAAATAATTAGTATAAAAGTGAACAAACTTATTATTATAGTAATATATTAGATCGCAATATAACAGCACCGAAAAATCCAACCGACAATCTAAACATTCGTTGAATTCGAAGGTTTTGATGGAAACAGTAAAGGAGTTAAATGCAGACGTATAAATTAATGAAGGTTTTGATGCAAACAGTGAAGGAATTAAATGCAGAGGTATAAATTAATGAAGGTTTAGATCTCACTAAACAACAGATATTAAACATAATTACGTGCTTGGTTCAAAGGACCAGTCAAATTTAATATACAAGTGCATCAATTTTATGTGCAGACATCAATCTTATGAAAAGGTGTATTCTACAAAATATTGTTCTTAAAATGTTCAACAAAGAAATAATTTTAGGAACTTGACACCAAGAACCCTAATCATCAATATATACTTGTATTACTTTCTGTTTTTTATTCTAAATTTAATTTTTGTATTATGAATCTATGACCTCAGCGTGATGTGTTTGTGACGGTAAAATGTGGACCATGTGAGTTAATTATGTGATGTCAGAACTGAGAACTCCTTCTTGAAAACATGTTTAACGACTGGTGCTTACTGTCAGAACATTAATGGGATAAAGGTGCACCATGTTACTGCACTTAAAGGAGAAGACTAGATGTACTATCGATATTCGTATACCAACCCATCACAAGTTGCTTTCAATATCTTATTACATTAGATGTGTCATCGATATTAGAATTTCTCAACATCTAATTACTTTTGTTATCCAATTTAAAGGTTGAATCGATACTAAACTAATTCTTAATGATGCTCATGTTTTGACTTAGATTGATTTTTAGGTAAAAATATATTATATCTGGTTATGAAAATAAACTGCAGCTTAATTTAGATTCATTTATAAATTTGACCTAATTTAATTTTACAGCTTGGATCAAATTGTTTAATTAGGTCATTTGATTATTTAAGGTAAAATATTGATAAATATATCGTAAAAAGTCACGAATTGAATTTATGTATGTGGATGATGGGGAAGAGGGGAAGAAGAGAAGGAAGATAGAGGATAAGATGAGTGATTAATTTTCAATATGAACCATTGAAGTTAAAAAATAATCATTTTAAACCACTTTAAAATATATAAGAGATTAAATTGATTTGTTTAACAAAATATATGTGGATTCTACCTTCTTGTTTTCATCACTCTTCCAAACAGAACTTATAAGCTACTTCCTTTTCGTCTTATAGGAATCGATTGCATCACTTTTGAAGAAATAAATATCAATTTTGACGTAAAATTTAATAATAACATTATGAAGTTTGTTTAACAAAATTATTGGGTGTTGATAGATTAGCTGGTAACTAACAAGTTAAAAGTACGAGTATTTGATAAAATTATCTACATATAAAATAACATAAAGAAATATAATTACATAAATTTTATTATATAAAGAAATGTATATTTCTAAAATAAATAAATAAACTACAAGTTAAAATGAATTATATTAAGCAACTTATTAAATATTTTTATATTAGTGAAAGTACTTTATAAACTAGTTAAACAAATCAGTAACTAGTTTATCCACATTACCAAATACACTTTTGATGGATCAAAATATTGTTATCTCGTTTTTTATTAAAGTGATATCATTTTTATGATGAGATGACACTTCATTAATCTGAAAATAAATCATCACTCAGTGTTTATGTATCAAATTAAAAAGTATAATACTTATAATAAAGAAGATACTAAAATGGAATTTACTAGTAATCAGCAACTGGGATTTCCAGTTTATTAGGCCGAAGCTACGTTCGATGGATCAGATAACGATCAACCTCTGTTATTATTATGAGGAAATAATACGTTTGTTGAGGTAAGGGTACTTATCTTTATGATGATGGTTTGGTCTCCTACTCCTGGGAGAAACCAAACCAGTGAATGTTGGTATTGCACCAAAGATGTTAGTATTCCAGCTATACGACCCAAGTCTAAACAAGAATGAGTACAAGAAGCAAAATAAAAACAAAACAAACAAAGCTGCAGCATACAATTGCAGATATTTTCTACCAGAAAATGAAAATAAAAAAACGTGGAATGTGCCAGTTAAGCAATTGTAGAATCTGTTTCAAAATGTTACAACATCAACCTTGTGTAAAATCCATGAACAAAAAAGATAAACTGCCATAAAGAATAGAACTGTATACATATGCGGCAAACTGATCAGCTACATTCCTTTCATCGTGTATCAATGGGTCATCAGTCCTCAAAATTGGAGGGCTTTCTGAAGATTTATGTGCATCTCATATCCTGTATATCATAGCTGGGGCAAAAATACTTATCCCATATTACAAAACAATCCTGTCACCCCCTATCTTCTGCTGTTTGAATCACATTGCAGCAGAGCCAATGAACAAATGCTGTCTACTTTATACTACCACATGATTCCTATAAAGAAGAAACCAAATTCCGTGGCTAAGAGTTACTCTCAAGGCTATAGATATTACTAACAACTCCTACTATGCTAACAGTCACAGCCAATACCAACATCAACCATGAAAAAATCCATTCCCCGTAGCTTATATCTCCTAGATGACTTAGTCTTAGTGAAACAAGAGAAGGAAATATAAAACCCAATGAAACAGCCGTGGTTGCCCCAGTGAACTTAAAAGCTGTCCAGATATTTGGAATCATAGTAGACCCAATATATATGATGACCAACAAAACCGCAGTCAACCCCAAAGATCTCTTCCTACTTTCTGAAAGAGGAGGTGATCCCTCAAACACTAATGCATCCACTGTTTGGCGCAGTGAGAAATGAATAACAGGGAAAACAAGTATCAAATGAAGAATGTAGCCAATCCTGACAATATAGTTCAAGATCGAGCTATACCGAATTCCAAGATCCCTATCAAAATTAGTGAGCACATCAGCCTCTGTGTCTTTCCCAAAGAGCAGGTAACCAGATATGGCAGTGGAAGCATAAACCAGGATGCACAAAACTGTGGTGTACCTCCCAACTCGGTTCATCTTCTGAGGAGACCTGTGTTCAAGCTCATTATATATAGGCTGCACATTGAAATGGCAGACATAGGCATTGGTCATGATAGGTATGGCAACAAGAAAATCCAAAACTGCAGCTTTGGAGCTAAGATCAGGAACCATCCTGGGAGAATCAATCCGTCCTTCAACAAGCTTAATGAAAGCAACTGTAAAAGCAACAATGACAAACAACACAGCAAGAGCCACAGAGGCAGCAGAGGTCAAGCTCAATGAATCAATCTTGTCAAGTGAACAAAGGGGAGCAAGGAAAACCACCATCACAACCAAAACCACAATCTTCCTTTGATCCCACGCCCCGTTCCCCATTAACTGATCAAAAACCCCCATATGGTGAGAGGAACCAGACATAACATCCCCCATGATTATCAAGTAAACCACCAAAACACCCGCATTGTTCAAAATAATGCAGATTTCAGACAAAATCCTCACGGGTCTCCCCATTGCATGCTGAACAACCTCCCCATACGAGGATGCCTTACACAAAACAGAAAACCTCACCAACAATTCCACACTAATTTCAGACAAAATCCCCATAACAATTATCAAAATAATCCCCAAAACCAATCCTAGAACTTTCATGGTGGCAGGGAGAGCCATGATCCCTGCCCCAATAACTGTGGTTGTTAAATTGAAAACAGCCCCAGGTATCCCCGACCCCTGATTGGACCCAATAACCACAAGGGGGTAATTATTGATGTCCATTTCCAAATCGTCATCGTCGTCGTCGTCGATCTTGGATCCCAAATAGACCTCGGATTCGTCAAAAGAAGGCTTGCGCAGGGATTTTGAGGACTCGTTTTGACGCTGCAATTCTAAGTAGGAATTAACGGGTAACGAAGAATATTCGTTTCTGTTAGACATGATTCGGCAATCGGAGATGAAAAGGAACAATGGCGTTGTTTGGATGAATACTCTGCAGATCTGACGAGAGAATAAAGAAAAGGAAAAACTTACAGATTCGAAAGCTAAAGAGAAGAAACGATTTTGATTTTGGTTTTGGTTGTGCAGAAAGAGTGAAGCTAGATCTCTGGGTCAATGGATAATCCCTCCAATTCTCCGTCACCAGCTTCTACCGAATAACGTGACAAAACCGAAGGCGCCGCTATTTTTTTGGCACCCAAACAAACCCTTCAATTTATTTCTACCTCGGCTTTTCCATTTACTTATTTCCTAAGTTTGTTCTTTCTTTATGCCACCACACTCTATTCAGTTAATTATTATTTTAATAAATATAAAAACCAACTCTTCGGTTTATAATTTTATTCTTCTATGTACATACTTTATTTTCAAATATTCATATATAATATATACATACTTTATAAATAACAGTGATTTTTTTTTTTTTCAGAAACTTGACAGTTTCAGAACTTTGACCAAGTCCAATGATATATGATTCAACTGATACAAATTCAGAATTTTCCCGGAATAAGATGTGGACGGGTCAAATTTATCTGCAATAAACACAGTCTTGGAATTGGTATGATGGTAAAGAACAAAGGATAACTGGGACGATCACATTGGTAGTTATTGAGTTAACACGTAACAAAACTAAACTTAACTCATGCAAATAATATGTTAGTTTTAATTGAAGTAAACAAAATAGAAATTGATACAGTATATTCATAATATATATATATATACACACAGACACAGAATAAGAAAAAAAAATAGATTAAATTTTTAACATATAATAAAAAATTGACTTGATTATGTTTTCAGATTTCTAAATCTGGAAGAAGAAAAATCCAATAGTGATTTCCTAATTAAAAAATATATTTTAGTACCTCAAATTCAATTTCTAGAAATTAAAAATATATTTTGCGAATTTGAATGGCGAAAAATATTTTTCTTTAAATTGAAAAGTTAAAAACCTAAGGTTTCTAAATACATTTGTATTTATATTAGTATCTACATGAAGTTTATTACTTTACTTCATTAAAAAGATTGATTTGACGATAAGCTGACTCAAATAGCCTCCTCTTTTAATAATAAAAAAAGGGTAGCTTTTGGCGGTAATAACTTTCTAGCTATTAGCTATTTAAAAACAAACCGTGACAAACACGTAAAAAGGAAAAATGATAGACACCCGAAATGATAAGTAAAGGAAGGCAAAAACTCCTTCATCCCATCTTGTGATATGTAATCCTAAATGATAAGTAACCCATCATTTTCAAAAAAAAAATTCTAAAATATCCTTTAAACAAAAATAAATTCTGAAAAATATTTATTAAAAATACATTTTAGAAAGTCTTTTTTAGAAATATATTTTGAAAAGTCTTTTTTAGAATACAAAATTTATATTTAAAAATACTTTTCAAAATTTGTATTTTAAAAAAGATTTTCTGAAATATATTTTTCGAAAGTATTTTTTAAAACATAAATTTATATTTTGAAAAATATTTTCTGAAATTTTTTTAAAAAGTATTTTCTGAAAACTAACAGTAAGAGTAGTTTTGTATTTTCGTGTATGGAATGAGGTGGGAGTTAAAATTGATTGGGTGCAGAAAGTCTTTGCCGTAAAGGTGTAGACAAATTCTTCCTCCACCCCATACCTCTTCCTGCACCCTCATATAATTTTTTTATTTCATAATTACCCTTCATGAAATTACATAAATACTCCTATCTTAATAAAACTCATCTCCTTTCCAACCGGATGACCAAGCCATCCGGTTTACATTTTTTGAAAATGAGAACCGAATGCACCTCCATTCGGTTCACAATTTTTTTAAAAAATACAAACCGGACGACCTCATCCGGTTCTCAAACCAGCAGATCGAAAAATTTTCCGTTCGTTATTCAAAATCTTTCAATTAATCATTCATAGAAGCATTAAATAACCAATTTGTGATATTTATTAGCAATTAGTAGGTGATATTGATAATTAGAGTAGTTGATTTGGAATTTGGAGAGCTGTCGACAGCGAATTTAAGGATTTTCCGATCTGCTGGGTTGAGAACCGGATGAGGTCATCCGGTTTGTATTTTTTAAAAAAAATGAGAACCGGATGCACCTCCATTCGGTTCACAATTTCAAAAAATAATGAGGGTATTTATGTAATTTCATGACAGTCGTGAAATAAAAAAATTATATGGGGGTGCAGGAAGAGGGTATGGGGGTGGAGGAAGAATTTGTCAAAGGAGTAAGGAAACTGAAATAAATAATGGGCCAGGCGTGAAAGAAGGTAGTGGGCTGGGTGAGGGCCCAAGAGCCCAAAAAGGAGGGAACAGTACAACGATGAGCTCCAAAAGCATGTTTGGTGGTCATAATCATTATCATTTGGCAAGTGAAGTGGTGTTGGCGATGGATCGAGAATGGGGATCGAAGCCCGGGAGCGGAGGCGCCGCGTCGGCGCAGAACGAAGCCATCGACCGGCGAGAGCGTCTCCGGCGACTGGCTCTGGAGACGATAGACCTAGCGAAGGACCCGTATTTCATGCGGAACCATCTCGGGAGCTACGAGTGCAAACTGTGTCTCACTCTCCACAACAACGAGGGCAACTACCTGGCCCACACTCAGGGCAAGCGCCACCAGACCAACTTGGCCAAACGTGCCGCTCGCGAGGCCAAGGACGCCCCCGCCCAACCCCAACCCCACAAGCGCAAAGTCACCCTTCGCAAAACAGGTTCCTCTTTTCTCCTTTTTCCTCTTTTGCCCTTTCCCCGTTCACGAAATTAACCAAACGTTTCGTGTTCCTTTTTTGCAGTTAAGATTGGACGCCCTGGGTACCGTGTGACCAAGCAGTATGATCCCGAGACCAAGCAAAGATCTCTCCTGTTCCAGGTTTTTTTTTTTTTTAACATTTTCTGATAAATTGATAATGTTATATCTGTTCTAATTCTGTGATGATGCAGATTGAATATCCCGAGATTGAAGACCTCGCCAAGCCGAGGCACCGGTTTATGTCGTCCTACGAACAGGTCAATTCTGGTGATTTTGTTCAGTTGCCTTTCTCTCCAGTTTTTGTCAATAAGTATGCTTGTGTTTTGATATTTCTGTTTTGATGGTTACAGAGGGTGCAACCCTTTGATAAAAGATATCAGTACCTTCTCTTTGCGGCTGAACCGTATGAAATAATTGCATTCAAGGTATTTTCTTGCTTTTGTTTGAGTATTTGTTTTGGTCTTCCTTTATACTTTTATTTTGGCTGTTTTGTTTTTCTTTTCTAGTTGTGGAAATTTGCTTTGTGCTCATTAAGCTACGTTTTCAGGTGCCCAGCACGGAGATTGATAAGTCCACTCCGAAGTTTTTCTCGCATTGGGATCCAGACTCTAAGATGTTCACGGTTAGTTAATGTTCTCCTCTTGTCTGTCTGTGATGGTAAATTTGATCTATGCAAGTGTCTGTGTGTTTTGTGAGCCAGGCCGAAGATAGCTTTTAATTTTACAAGAAAGGGACAGTAAAACCACATGCATGATGATTAGTTGTAGACTTGTACACGCCAATGTAGCACTATGCACTGATGCCAGAACATGCAAATTTGAACGTGCATTTGGTAAAAAAAAAAATGGTGTGGTGCTACATTTGGATTGGCTTGCAGCTTGTTTGATAAATGTTTGCTGTGAAGAATTAAAAATTATAGTTTTCTACGGTTATTTTTACAAGCTTTTTATTAAAACCTGTTTTTAACATTAAATTAAGCTACGGAAACCTACAATTTGTCCCTAGACATCCAAACACAAGGCTGGTTCAAATGAATCCAAGTCGTTTCATTTTAATTGTTTGCCCTTGTAACTATCAATACAAGCTAATTATTTCAAGCGTTCAGCAGCTGCAAAACTAGGTTGGGAATTTCCTGTCTTCTTTCTTGCTTTATTTTCTTGATTTTTTTTGTTTATGCGCTGTGCATCATTGATTTAATTTCTTTTTAATTTCCCCCTTCTTCCACTCACGACTTCAATTGATACTTGTCTGTAGTTGCAATTGTATTTTAAAACCAAGCCGCCGGAGGCAAACAAACCACAGCCTCCCTCTACAGCCAATGGCACAGCAACATCTGGTGTTCCACCAAGGCCTTTGCCTCCACCACCTCAAGCTCCACTGCCACCACCTCCACCTCCCCCACAAGGGCTACCTCCTGGTGCACCTGTGGCAAATCCTCCTAGAGCTCCTCCACCTCCAATGCCAGGATCTATGCCACCTCCTCCTCCTATGACAGCAGCTAACGGTCCTAGACCTGCACCTTCTGGTGGAATGCCATCTGTCCCACCCCCACCCCCTATTGCAAGTGGAACATCGGGTTTCAACATGGGTACCAGGCCTCCATCAATGCCTCCTCCACAAGGTTTTCCTGCCCAACCAATGCAGAGTCAGGGTGTCCGTCTTCCTCCGCCACCCCCTAACATGGGACAGTAGGTCTTTGGGCTTTAGGTTAGAACAGCGAGCATCATTTGATTGAAGTGTTAAACAACTGTGGTGTAATGGCCCCTGTCCGTTAAGGACTTGAAGCATGGTATGCTGCAGGCAATGTTTCGTAAGCAATACACCAAATTACCTGTATACTCTTCCTTGTGTCATTTTCATATTTACAACTTAAGATGTTGATGTATCAAGATTTTGGTATTTAGTATTGATGGCTTTCGAGTATTGACCATGTCCACAGATTTGGGTTTCAATCGCTTGATATGGTTGGAAATTTTTTGTTTGTTGCAGGTAATTTAGGGTTAAAGGCTTGATCGTGTCATTTTTTATGTAGTAGCAGCAATTTGATTATGGGGAATCACAGGGAATGTTACAAGTAGTGTTTTATTTTTCTTTAATTTTTTTTGCGTTTTAGTGATGTGTTGATTTTGTGTTGCATGTTTTTTCTCGTAGATTGTAGAGGGATGGATAAGGGACATTGGTGGGGGTGTTTAGTTCTTAGTGGATAGGTTTCAGTTTTGGGTATACATGGAACTTACATCCATGTCTTCTGAGTTTAGATGGTGCATCTAAAGTTGAGAACTTAGAATTTAATGTTATTACTTTTAACGAAGAATAGCAATCGGGAAAGCAAGAAAAGCTAGAAATGATCAAATAAGGTTGTCCATATTATTATGTATAAAAGGAGGAATATATATAGACGATGAAGAAAGAAAAGTACAAGCTGAAAGTATTCAAACAGAAATCATAACTAACCAACAATTGCATTAACACCGATCCAATTAGAGTTAGAGTCGATGAATGTTTGAGTTGAAGAAAACTATATACAGCAAGAAAATTGCCAAAGCTAGGGTGTACCTTACAAATAGTGAAGAACATGAAAAGCTGCATGTAGATGATCTAAAGTTGGACATGTAACAAACTAACCCAAATGTTGAAGAGCATAGGTGATCGTTCTTGTGATTTCACCATTGTCAGTCATAATATTGTTAACAATGGTGTGCTTGGTAGTGGAATATTTGTGAACAGGAGGAAATCCATGTTTATGATGGCAAACGTCTATAATATGCCCCAATTCGTCCATAGTGTGTGCAAATCTTTCCGCTGTGAGTGTTAATAGGTTTATCATGCTTAGCATCACCATTTGTAGGAAACCCTGTTTGCAAAACAAACATTTTTACTACGACATGAACGACCACAATAAGTGCAAGACTTTACAGTACTTGCATTTACCATATCTCATCCTAAGAGTAACAAGATTGCAGATTATTCCAAATCTCATCGGCTTTGTCCATCCAAAAATACTATGATGAATAGAAACTGCAACCGAATGTACAATCCAAAAACCCACGATGTTATTACATCGGAACAAAGCACTATAGATCGGATCTAAAATTTGATGGTTGTCGTGCAGTTCCATTAACAAATTCGACTTGAATCAAAAAGAGGAGAAAAAGGAACAATGACTAGGTTGATTAGACTTTCCATGCATAATGGAAAAGAAGTACAAGAGTGCTCTTCACCAAAAACTTCAGACACCTTAACAAAGAATAACTAGGAAAACAAAAAATACTAGAAACGATTAATAAAAGTTATCTATCTTATTATCTTATTATGTTAAAAAGAAGGAAATATATATACATAATAAAGAAAGAAAATAACTTGTATAACAAAATATTTTAAGAGAATACTAACATAAAAATATTATGATTGAAAAATTTTCTTATAATTTAAAAGCTTAACAAATTTGCTTATAATCTAAAAGCATATGTCTATATTATTGGAGGGAATATTTCCTTTTTATTTCTTGTTTTCCAAAATAATTCTTAACTTCTTATTTTGACGTTCTTTCTTAATTTCAGAAATTCATTTAAACACATAGTTAAAGTAATTTGTTTTCACTACTTATATTAGAATGCGAAATCAAATAATGGATATTTTTGTAATTATATAAAAAACAAGAGATAAAAGTGAAAGAAAATTTTAAAACCAATAATGACCTTATACTCAGTCTTCTTTTTATTTGGAGATAGTATGTTATTCCATAATTGCATGAGTAGGTGAACATGACAGAAATTCAAGAGCACGTGAACATTTCAAAATTTTAAAATTTAAATTGTGTTGACATTTAGTTAATAAATGAAAACGTCTCTATACCAAGACATGTGAACTTATCCAAATAATATATATATATATATATATGTGAAATTAAGAATTTTGTAAGACGTAACAGTGGTATTATAATAGAAGCAGTTGCTGGGACTGATTTAAAAATGGAGAAATTGGATAAATTTAAATTTTTAAACAAATCACCTTAACTTGGTCATTTCTGGATGGGGCATGAAAAGTCCTGTGAAATAATACTAACGATTCAGTTTTTGGTTTATGGTTTCTCTTCGATCTTAGTCTCAAAGGTAGAGATATTTATATAAATACTTTAACATTCAAATTAATATATGAGGGTAATAATTAATGCAGTAATAGGATAGATAATAGAATACGTGTTTAATATCTTCAGATAGTAGTCTATATTATTTTTTAGTAGACTTTGACTTGGATGAGTCCATGCCATTCTTAAGTTTGGTTTAACCGTTGTTTAGTCATTCGTTATATATGTTTATTATCCTTTGATTGGTTACATAAATATTTGTTATTGTATTAAGATACTTTTAGTTTTATCTAATACTTCTAGATAAGATTAGTATTGGATTAGTATTTTTGAGTTTGAGTATTTCTATGTCTTATATATGTATTTCCTGATAAGATATTTTGAATGATGTTTCTTATTAAGATTAATGTTTTTAACTTTGTTTAGTATATTTAAATCATATTTGGTACTTTTTAATAAGATTTATTTTGATTTAAAGTTTGTTGAAATGGTATCGTTATAATCAATCATCGCATCTGAAGTATTGTTCACTTTGGAGTTAGGAATTTCATCACGATTTTGTCCTAGAAAGACACTGGTATTCCTCGACCTTGTTTAGTATTTTTAAGTCATGTTTAGTATTTTTGAACAAAACTAGTATTTTTCGGTCTCATCTCGTATTTACAAGTCATATTTGATATTTTTGAACGAAATTGATTTTTTTTCTCAATTTTATTTGATACTTTTAAAATTTGTCTATTACTTATGAAAAAAATGAATATGTGTAGTATACTAAACTTAAAATGAATATGTGTAGTATACTAAACTTAGGAGCTATAAAACTATCACTACTTAAAATAAACTGAAAATTTAAAGACTTATAACTCAATCTTTCTTTTTACACCTTATTAGTTATAAATAAAGATATTTTTTCTTATTACTTTAACATTTACTTCAAAATACTAAATGTAATAATAACAAATGTAAGTCTTATAATTATGCATGAATTATCTTAATAAATCATTTTAAGAATTTTTTTATCTAATTGAATCATTATAAGATGGGACTAAAATATATTATTTTCACATTATGTTATGTCTCGTCCCACCTAATAATAGACAAATACATATATTTGTAAAGAAATAAATAAATGTGAAAACAAACTCACACTCGTACATCAAGTTTGACAATAAAATTTATAAAAAATATAATAATAATAATAATATGAATTAACTAGTATTTACATCGAGTAAGATTACTAATAGTATTAAATTTTAAATACAATCAGAAAAGATTTATCATCAACTTAAACTACTAACAAGTATATCTTTAAATATAACCCACTAGTAAGTTTTGAAAACAATATTTTTAAATAAAATTATTTTACCAACTCCATATTAGAATTTCAAATATGTAAAATAAAATTCAGAGTTTTAAAATAGGGTAGAAAAGTATTGCAAAAGTAGAAACCTAATAAAGGGATTGAGTAGTGTGGGTTACGATAAAAAAAAAGCAAATTATATATTTTCCTCATCAGTCAAAATCATTTATCGTGACTTCATTCTACAATGAGTTTTATGGGCACATGGAAAATGATTGATAGATATAAGATCTAATAATATCTATTTGTTGCTCCTTTTTAATCACGAATTTTCTCAAGTTGAAGGATGCTGACAAGAACATGAATGGACTACTTTCGATGATAACAAAATAAATATTTTATCGATTATACTTTTAAAATTTTACATACAATGCAAAAAGGTTTAAAACTTAATATTCATTACAATATTGAAATGGTAAATTATAGCTTTGGTTCTTTATCCTAATTATAAAAATCTATTTAACCTCTTTATTTTAAATTGTATTTTATCTCTTATTATGATTTTAAAATGAATATCATTTTTAATTTTTAAGATAAGATATTGAACCATAAAATTTGTCCTATTATATCTAATTATGTTTAAGAAAAATAGGCAACAGAATGGTGGTAGAGTAGAGTATGATATGGTTGACTGGTCAACGCCACTCTCTCCAATCCAATTCAAGGTTAATGGTGTTGTATATGTTATAAATAGATAAATAAATAAATAAAATATTAATAGCACAATGGTTTGAAATTGAGTGGCCATTACGAACTCAAACACTTTTCATAACTGTCGGTGCAGACTGCAGAGGACTTCAAAAAAATATGTTTCATTAGTGAAAAATAAATAAATAAGTAAAAATGGATTATGTCATGATTACATTAAAAATGAAAACGGTTTAGTTAAAAGAAAAAGAAAAAGAAAGAATAAAGTATTAAGAGATATAGATAATATTTAAATAAGAGATATAAATAATAACTATTCACGTAACACTCTAGCGAATGGTCACATTAGCATTTTTATTAAATATTAAGCGCCAAATTAATTGTTATAACAAATTTATTAGTTGAAAGGTAGAAATGGACCCGGTGTAAAAGTAGAATTTAAGAATGAAAATTGTTTTTCTAAAACAATAAATATACTTTAAAATCTCCAAAATCAATCTTAAAAAGTTGTTTAAAAAATCTCCATAAATGGATCTTAAAAAAAAAAAATTGAATCTTTTTTGTTTACTTCATTAGCATTGTTGTTTATGTAAACTAATTGTCACGTCACTAGTGAATTTATTGTAAAATAATAAGATACGTATCATTCAACATGTAGATTTTTATTGTTATTTTACTTTTATAAATTCTTATTAAATCTCTATTGTTTGTGATAAAATGAGTTTTGTATTTGTTTTTTTCTAAATAATGAAATTGGTTGGATGATTGGAAGAATGCAAATATTTTTTTTGTTGTTGTTGGTTATGTTGCGTTTGTATATAGGTTTAGCGTTTTATTTATTTTAATGTGTATTTTGATGATAATTTTTAGATAGTAATTTTATTTATAAAAAAATGAAATATTTATAAAGAAATACGTTATTTAGATAATAAATTAAAAAATAAAATTCAAGATGTTAAACTAATTTCTTTAATTAAAATTATAGAATTTCAATTTACACTTTAAAGCTAAGAATATGGAATTTTCTATATTCTCTCATTTCTCACATTACATTCACACTATTTGCACAAATTGTTTAAACGTTCCTGTCTTTATGTTTTTTTCTGTTACAAACTTTAATTCTTTTAATCAAATAGCAAAGTTTGTCGGTTAGGATTAGAAGACGCGTGAGTTATTATCAATTACATTAATTTCCACATATAAAAAGGTTAATTAGTGAATGATATAATGACTATATTAATAATTCTAAAACTTATTTGACAAAGTAGTCAAATGATTTTTGTCAACTTGTTTTAGGTTATCATTTATTTTAATAGTGAGAATTAAAACATAATTTACAACTTAATTATTTAGTTATATCTTTCAATGAGGTTAGAAGTCAACACTCTTTAACCAATCCCATAAAAAAAAAAAAAAAAGTGAGGACACGCGCTGAATGTGTGTGTGACTGGTGTTTATCGAGGGTCCACCAAACAAAGAAGAAGGTGAAGAGGTTTTTGATTCAGCGCTTGAGACAGAGAGAGAATGTGTGGGGTCCACCTCAGCCATGTTGCACGATCCTTTAATTTGTACCTTCTCAATGTCATTCCTTTTTCTCATCTCATCTCAAATATTCATCATTTTTTTACGTCATTCATTCATTTTATATATATTATTTATACATTAATAATTATATAGACAGGCAGTTCTCTCACGTTGTTAAATATTTTTAATTAATCCAATTATTTTGAATATTTTAGTTTAATTATAAAAATTCTTAATATAATTATTTCTGTTAAATTGATGACAACCGTGTTGGTGCTATAACAATTATATGTGATATGGAAATAATATGTTATTACTCAAAATTTATTAGTCACATAGTATGAATAAAGAACTATTAATCTTAGTTAGTGGTTTGTGGAAGTTCCAGACTCTTGTGTTCTCTGTGAATTCAAACATGGTTGGAATCTTTGGCTTTTGTGTTCCACCATCTTCTCTTTCTTTGTATTGGCAGAAGCATAGATGTTTATAAAATGGAAAATAGCTTTGTGATGGCAATAAATACATAACGTATAAAAGGAGTTATTATGTGTTGCTTTATTTGGTAGGAAGGAAGAAAGGTGGGGATTTGAATTGAAAATGTGAAGCATGGCTTCTGTCATAATTATTTTGGGCATTCTTCTTATGGAAGATTTTAGAGGGGCCATCCCTTAGATTTTTGTCAACCAGCACCTTTTTGCTGCACATCTTCTATTTCTCTTTTTCTCACATTTTCATAAAAAAAAATAAAATTCTGTGAGTCAATGTTCAAAATTCATATGCAAATAATATAAGTTAATAAAAAATAAAAAATAAAAAATGATGTGATGATTGTTATTTATAAAAATAGAATAAAGATGTATCATTCATTAAATATTCGAAATTCAAACGCCAATTAATTCATCAAATCAAAGATATATCAATCAATTCAAAAGAATATAAGTAAGAAAAAATACATCTACTAATATATTCAGTTTTTTGTTTAGCTACTCTTAATATTTGTAATCTTTTATTTCTTTAATTATATAAATAAAATATTATTGAAAACTATGTAAACTAGATAAAAAATTCAATCTAATAATATAACTAAATATTTTAAAAGATATTCCATTAACATAAATTAGACTTAAAAAATATTAGACAGACTGTTATACAACTACTTATCTGTTAAATAATGAAACTTTAATTGCAAAAAACTTAAAAATTCATTATAAAACTATATAGTATCACTTCAAAATAGTTTAAAACATTCAAAGATTATAATATAAGAAAACTAAGGTGCTTTAATCATACTATCTTGGTCCCACTTATTTTTTTTTTCTTGAAGTTTCTATTGTTTTATATGTTTATCTGCTTCGATAATCTTGGAAATATATTTTTAAGATTTTATTTTTATTTTTTTTTGTATATTTATTTTACAAATTTATTTATGAAATATTAGAGATTTTACTCTTTAATTTACTTACTCTTATTTCATTCTTTTATATTTTAAATCAGAAAAGGAACTTTGACTTGATCATACAAACTCACATTACAGGCTTCCTTCATATCCACTATTGGACCATCTATTATATACAATTAATAGTCTATCTAATCTTTGCAATATAAATATAATATTAACAAAAATAACTAAATAAATCAAATTAAATAAGTTTGATTTAAAATAATAAATCTATTATTAATTACATTAAAGTCTATATATAATTAAAATTATACTTATCATATTGAATTACATTAAGCATCCTTGCATATTCATTAACATATATGTGAATGTGGCAGCTAATAAGAATAAAATGTTATCATTGTTTAGGATCAGCCTAGTACATTCATATATCATATCAACACATCACTTTCCTATGTTTTTACTTCAATAGATTCTCGTATAATATTTCTGCTAATTGATTCATATCATAATATTTCTTACACCAAAACTAAACCCAATCTTATACTATATATTTACGCACTTATTTTAACCAATAACTTTGAACACATGTACAATTTTATTTCACTATTTGGTAGTAATTTTTTTACACTATTGCTATTTTTTAAAGAAAAAATTGAATATTTAACTGTTTTAAAATACTTAAACTTAAATCAGATTTAATTAAGTTTTATTTTTTTAAAATTTAAATACTTATAATCAAATTGTTATTAATTTTTTATTAATTAATTTTAATTATTTTATAAATATGAGGATTCTTAATTAAATTTTTATTAGTTATTTAATATATATTAATTAAGTTTTAAATTTTGTCTAAGTTTTACTATTTTTAATTAAATTGTCATTAATTATTTTTTTAATCTATATTAAATATTTAAAATTTTATATTTTTTCAGTTGAATCATTATTTTTTTATTAATTGAATGATATAATTATTATATTGTTTTGTCATACACTGTTTACTTATTTATGTGTTAAAATATATGAACTTTTATAGTTAACATAAACTATAAAAGTCAGTTGTCACTTGCCATTTTATATTGAATGTAATATTATTTTTGTATTATTTATAAAACTTCATAATTCTTAATATTTGAAAATAAGTGAATAAGATGATAAAATAAAATATAACTACAACACTTAATTAACGAAAAGAATTAAACTAAAAAGACTTAATTTAAAAATATGAAATTTTGAGTACTTAATAAAATAATAATAAAATTTTAATTAAAATATTTAAATTTACAAGAAAAATGAAAATTAATTAATTCTTTAAACTATTAGTCATAGTTACTAATACTTTATGGACACTGTCTTCATTAGAGGGAGTGCATTTAATTATTATTTTTATATAACATCTTTATTGGTTTTTCTTGCTCTATACATATATTCCTTCCCTTTTGGTCTAAGAAAATATAGTATTTTTTTATTATTTCCTTATCACAGTAAATATACAATAAAATTAATTATGTCTTAGGAAAAAATAATGACATAATAAATAAATAATTAATGCTATAATAGACTAAGAAATTATATACATATAATATTTTAAAAGTTTGACAGTTAAAAAAGAGTCACTAACAAATATCTTTTTAGTTTGTTTTTTAATTTAATATTTTCATAGACTAAAGAATAATTATTCTTAAAAAAAAAAACAGGTTTGCTAGAGTGCCAGCTAGACTCTGACCAGGATCTTGACATACGGAAAAGTTAAAGCTGGATTGAGAAAGTTGTATTATTTTTTTTTTCTATTGAATTTAAAACTTATGATTTAGTTTAGATAATTAATATTCAATATTAATATTTTTATTCATAAATAAGTACTGTGAAAATACAACCAATTTTTGTTTTTTTATGATTTTTCTATTAAAAACACATTCCAGTATTTCTAGATTCATTTGCTTGCTTCCCTTTAATTCTTATGCACTAAAACAATGCATTAATTACTATTCATAAAGGGAATGGGGACATTAAATATTGAGTCAAAGATAGTAGTTAAGTAAGCAGAGTCTTTACCTTATAAACGGCAAATTTAAACTGTATTAATAAATAATCCTTAAAGACTTTATCTGCCAAAAAATTAATTAATTTATCAGAATTAAGAAAATAATTAATTTTATTGACTGTACTGTATTAAATGCATTCTGTATACTTTTGAAAAATATTCCTAAGATAAGTTAAATATATTTTTGTTCCTTTTAAAATGCACACTATTGTCATGCATTCTTTTACATCTTATATTTGTAATTTAATAATAGTATTATTTAATATTTTCTATCTCAGCTTAACAAAACTGTATTTTATTTTTATAGAAAAAGAATACGATAACTATAAAATAAATATCTAATTGAATTAGCGTATTTTATGGTTGGTTTGAGGAAAGAGGTTAACGTACACATCTGACAGGGACAATAACCTACACACGCTCTCGCCACACATTTATTTCACTTCACTTACTTTATTAACTCTTATATCGCGAATCTTTACTCCATCTCGTACTATCTCATACTATATCTTATCGCAATCATGAACTGTATCGCCGTATCACGTGATACAATAAGTTCCGTGTGGCAGACACCGTAATATTCTCAAACACTGAGCCCAAACACTTTTGGGACCGGTCCGAGAAATTTGTCGTTATCCGGGGATCTGAACCCAGTGAAAATGGCTTTGTGGGAATTATCTCATCCTTCGCCCAAACATCTTCCCTCAATTCTCACCCCTACGATCTATCCAATAGCCTTCTCCGTCCAGTGAAGATTTGACTAACGGTTCAGATCAGATACAAAACCCTAGGTGAGGAAGTAGGAAAACATCACCCGTCCTTAACTTTTACTCCGAGCCGAACAACAGCTGTCAGCTCCAGATTCCAAGCCGATTACTTAGACAAAATGAAGCCGGCTTAGTGGGACCCACATCCAACTGAACTTGAAATATAAGCCCATTGGACTATCTTATAGCTTATGTAGAATGATGATAACTTGTACCAATAAGCACAAGTACTTATCATCACCCTTCCCTGTCGCGTCTAATATAAAATAACCTATTTCAGCAAGTTCATGTGTCATATATATATATATATATATATATATATATTGAGAGAGATTGGTAATTAGAGATAGAGAGTGAGTGAGAGTATATTAGGACATTTCTTGCAGGAGAGAGAAAGTGGAGTAGGGGAGAAGGGAGAGAGAAAGGTTTGGTCTTTTGGTGTTTGGGTTTCTCTCTCTTGGTGGTGGTGTGGTGGTGCGTTCTATATTCGGGGGACCTTGCTTCCCATGTGACTGAGTTTTGAAGGTGAGAGCTTCTCGAAACCCTTTCTCTCTCTCAGTTTCCGAATCTGCTGTTTTTAAAGTCTGTAGCTTTTATGTGTATTTTAATTTCGACTTTTTCTTCTTTTCTTTCCCTTTATAAAACACTTTATGATTTTTTCTCTTGCATCTTGGATTCCCTATGGGATTAAAGCCGCTTTCGTTCTCTAGCTTTGATCTTATGGTATACACTCAATTTCTTTTGCCCCTTCGTTTTTTCCCCTCAAACCTTCTTTCTCCTCTCTATTTTGGTTTGATTTTTCGGACATGGAAGCGATTCCTTTCTCTCTAAATGCTTTGCTGGGGCTAGTCAAATGATTCACTCTCGTTCTTATTTTCTTGTATGCATTTTTTGTGTTTTCTGGTAACTGGTCGGCGTGCAATTTCTCTAACTCCTCATTTTTGAAATGACCTTTTTATCTGCAGATCTAGTTTATAGTTGCTCACTTTGGTGCTTGTCTAATAGAAGGCGAGGCAGTTACGATGTCATCTCTCAGTAGGGAGTTGGTGTTCTTAATCCTGCAGTTTCTGGACGAGGAAAAGTTCAAAGAAACTGTTCACAAGTGGGGCTTGTTCCATTTAAATTTTGCTGCTGTTATTCTTGTTGTTGATTAGTTTTTATCACATTATTTATTTGACTAATTGTTATTATTTTCAAATATTAGACTTGAGCAGGAGTCTGGGTTTTTCTTTAACATGAAATATTTTGAGGATGAAGTGCACAATGGTAATTGGGATGAGGTTGAGAGATACCTCTCTGGTTTCACAAAAGTTGATGACAATAGGTATTCTATGAAGATATTTTTTGAGATAAGGAAGCAGAAGTACCTGGAGGCATTAGATAAGTAAGCTCTTAACAAGTTCACATATGTATTCTGTTGAGACTTAGTATTCTTTTATAAGTATTGAACTTCAGCTGTTTTTTAATCAATGTTTTTGTAGGCATGATCGGTCCAAGGCTGTAGAAATATTAGTGAAGGATTTGAAAGTCTTTGCCACATTTAATGAAGAACTGTTTAAGGAAATCACACAGCTTTTGACATTGGAGAATTTTAGGTATGTATATAATTCCTAGACTGGTCTAAACTTTGGTAAGAGACAGAAAGTGAATTTCTGTTGTTATAGGGAAAACGAGCAGTTGTCCAAGTATGGGGATACGAAGTCTGCAAGGGCAATCATGTTGGTTGAGCTCAAAAAGTTGATTGAGGCCAATCCCTTGTTTCGTGATAAATTGCAATTTCCCAACCTTAAAAACTCAAGGTTACGGACTCTCATCAATCAAAGGTAATTCATTTGGAGGTCTAAAATAATGTCAGTAAACTGACAACTGTACTTTATGCTCTGCATGTAATGACTTAATATTATAGGTCCGAAATTGCTTTTGGTATCTTTGTTTAAAAGTTACAATGGAAGGAGGTCATCTGCCGATTTCTATATTTACATTTCTGATTTATTTGGTGTACACATGCTTCATGCTATGCTTATCAAATATTCTGACCATTGAAACCTTATTGCATTTTCATCAGTGATGAGATGCGTGGCAGCATTGTAATTTTGTTCATAGAATGTTTTGATTATATTCGCTAATACTTGACTGCTTAGTTCTTGCTTCAGTGCTTCTTTTTGTTAGATCATTTGCATGCAGAGGAGCTTCTGCATGTAGATGAGCTACTGCATATGCTTTTGCACTGTATAAATGCTATTTAAAACTGATTAGATAATCTTATATGATGGGATAACTGAGATTTTTTCCTTTTTCTTTTCCTGTTTCAAAATTAAATTTCAGCTTGAATTGGCAGCATCAACTTTGTAAGAATCCCCGGCCAAATCCAGATATAAAAACACTTTTCGTGGATCACTCGTGTGGACAACCAAATGGTGCACGAGCTCCATCCCCTGCTAGCAATCCACTACTAGGATCATTACCGAAGGCTGGAGGATTTCCTCCTCTTGGTGCACATGGGGTGGGCTACTGAACTGATTTGGTTTCATAGGAGTTGTATGATATGTTATTATGTTTTTGTTCTTATTATGGTGCTGGACTCTGTCATATGTATAGCCTTTTCAACCTACTCCAGCACCAGTTCCAACACCCCTGGCTGGTTGGATGTCAAATCCAACAACTGTAGCACATCCTGCAGTATCTGGTGGAGCTATAGGTCTTGGTGCACCATCAATTCCTGGTATTATATTATTTTGCTTTCTTTCATTCTCTAACTCTTAGTGACTAGTTGTACTTAGGATGCTGTGTTTGGTTTATAATCTTCGATGTCTGATTTTTCATTGCCTTTTTAAGCTGCTTTGAAGCACCCTAGGACCCCTCCAACTAATCCTTCTGTTGACTATCCATCTGGTGATTCAGATCATGTTTCTAAGAGAACGCGACCAATGGGAATATCAGATGAGGTAATCTGGTTTCATTTATTGAAACATCCGATATAGTCCTGGAACTCATCAATGCAAGTTATTAACTTTCCAATTTCTGCTATGAATCTGTGTCTATTTTGTGCAGGTAAATCTGCCTGTCAATGTTTTGTCAGCTACATTCCCTGGTCATGGTCATGGTCAGGCTTTTAATGCACCTGACGACTTGCCAAAGACTGTCATGCGAACTCTGAACCAAGGCTCATCTCCTATGAGCATGGACTTTCATCCAGTTCAACAGACACTGCTTCTTGGTCTGCTACTCTTTTAAGGCCTTTTCTTAGTGTTGACATGATTCTTAGTTATATGTATTTACTATTCATGCTGGAAATTGACTCAATTTTGTTTTCTTGAGCAATGTGTCAGTTGGCACGAATGTGGGGGATATTGCTTTGTGGGAAGTGGGCTCTAGGGAGCGGTTGCTCATGAGGAACTTTAAAGTGTGGGATCTTAGTGCTTGTTCCATGCCCTTTCAGGTTGTCCTTTCTCACCTTTATTTGTTGATTACCAAACCCTCAGAATTGTTGAGTTTGCATGACTGAAAATAAAACTAATCATAATCAATTCAGGCTGCTCTTGTGAAAGATCCCGGCGTTTCTGTCAACCGTGTGATTTGGAGTCCTGATGGGGCTTTATTTGGTAAAAGCTTTTTAATTCTTCAAGTTTTTTTTTTTTTTTTTTTTTTT
>Ga0209700_100859_pt1 | contig 61309 bp, 24 predicted proteins | sample SiratroredBW_FD_187528 | JGI IMG/M metagenome (GOLD analysis project Ga0209700, IMG submission 187528) | Root nodule microbial communities of legume samples collected from California, USA - Siratro red BW (SPAdes) (version 2) | ecosystem: Host-associated > Plants > Roots > Nodule | place: USA...
TTTTGACTTTTCAATAGGCACAATTCGGAATACATAGCTACTTTATTTATTTTTTCATTGATTGGTCGAATCGAAAACTAACAATAACTTCGGATTGAAAATTGTGGTTCAATCTAGAATATAAAATAAATCTTTGAATTGTACAATTTCAAATATAATTTTTATTTCAAATTAAATCTTGGATTCGAAAATCTGAAGCATATATTTATATTCTTGATTGGTTTAATTGAGAACACAATGTATTTTATAGATCTAATAATGTATGTAACTTATAGATCTAATAATGTGGAAATTAATCCGTTATACAATCTACATTCTGAATTGTGTAGTGCATTAAGTCTATCCAAAAGTCTTTAAATATTTTAGATTCTACTAATAAAAAAAAAAACTGAAAATGAAACATCTGACTTAGCCTCTACCAGCCATTCCAATCTCCTCTAACAACTTCCAATCACCACGACCACCGCCACCCCCACAACCTCTAGTAACCACGCCTACACTTTACTCCTCCTCTCTTCTTTTATTTTCATGAAATCATTTTGGTATTCACAAAGTATGGAGGTGCAGGAAGATGCGTCTAACCGCAATTTTGGTGGAAGTGCAGGCCCAAATGAAAAAACGTGTACCCCTATTACCTGTACCCCTATTACGGACTACTTCTTCATGTATTTTCATAGTTTCTTCTATTCATATACACAACAAATCAAATATTATTATCTTTAATAAAAAAATTAAATAAATTATATACTTACTAAACCTTTTATATTTTAGATTTTATAATTTGGTATATAACTTTTATATACCGAATTATACCATTCAATATATAAATTCTTTTATATATTAGAATATATAATTTAGTATATAATATTTTTTATATATCATATTATATAATTTATATATAATTTTTTTATATCGGATTATATAATCCAAAATTTAGTATATGATTTTTATTTTATATATCAAATTATACAATATGGTATATAATTTTTTTCTATATTAGATATATAATGTATACAATATACCGGTAAAATTTTAGATATTTTAAAAAAATACGGAGGTGCAGAATGAAGTCATGGGGTGCAGGAAGAACGCGTCCTTGTTCCTGTTCCGTTAGAGTGCACAACACTCTTAAACGTTGTCGGTCAGACCACATTGGTGCATTCCTCTTTCGTTCTTTTACATATATAATACAGAATTGCACCATAACATAGTGTAGCCCTGGCCTGGCCTGCCTTGGCCTCAACCTGCTTCTACTTTCTAGGAGCTTCCATTAAGAGCTGCTAATTTATTATTACGGAATTTGCGAAAGGATTGTGTGTGGTGGGTGGGGGTTTAGGATTAGGGTTTCCATGGGTACGGAGAGGAAGAGGAAGGTCAGCTTGTTCGACGTGGTGGACGACGCTGCCGCTAAGATGACCAAATCAAACGGCGGTGTCGTCGCTAACAGCCTCGTCAACCGATGGAACGGCAAGCCTTATTCGCAGAGGTACCACGATATTTTGGAGAAGAGGAAGACCCTCCCCGTCTGGCAACAGAAAGAGGAGTTCTTGCAGGTTTTGAGGGATAATCAGACTCTCATTCTCGTTGGCGAAACTGGTAGTGGAAAAACCACTCAGGTTGGTTTCTTTCTACGTTCTAATGCTTTCTGTTGCCTTTGCTTTACCTTCTGCAATGTTACTAGCGCACTAGGATTAACTTCAAGACTGTTTAAAACACTAAGTGGTAGAGAACAATGTTAGATTCATTGTCAGATAATATTGGTTATGTTATCTGTGAGTTTATGTTTATGTTGATTCTGTTCTGTATTTTAATCTGGCACGTTTCTAATTGTCTTTTGTTTTATGTTCTGTGTAACAGATTCCTCAGTTTGTTTTGGAAGCTGTGGATATAGAAACCCCTGATAAACGTAGGAAGATGATGATTGCGTGTACTCAGCCTCGTAGAGTGGCTGCGATGTCTGTTTCCAGGCGTGTGGCTGAGGAGATGGATGTGAATATTGGAGAAGAGGTTGGTTACAGCATTAGATTTGAGGATTGCAGTAGCGCCAGGACAGTTTTAAAGTATGTTATGTTTTACTAATTAATTCAGAGCTAGCTTTGCAATTTTTTCTTTTGTGCTCTTTTGTTGCTAATGGAATGTTATGTTTTCCTCTCTGGCTGATAGGTATCTCACAGATGGTATGCTTTTGAGAGAAGCAATGACGGATCCACTTTTGGAACGATACAAAGTAATTATTCTTGATGAGGCACATGAGAGGACTTTGGCTACCGATGTGCTGTTTGGTCTTCTTAAGGAAGTGCTTAGAAATAGACCCGACTTGAAGTTGGTTGTTATGAGTGCAACACTTGAAGCTGAAAAGTTCCAGGGCTATTTTAGTGGGGCCCCTCTTATGAAGGTTCCTGGAAGACTACATCCGGTGGAAATCTTCTATACACAGGAGCCAGAGAGGGATTACTTGGAGGCTGCTATTAGGACTGTGGTGCAGATACACATGTGTGAACCTCCTGGAGATATACTTGTTTTTCTCACTGGAGAGGAAGAGATTGAGGATGCGTGCCGCAAAATATCAAAAGAAATCGCAAATTTGGGAGACCAGGTGGGTCCTGTGAAAGCAGTGCCCTTGTATTCTACACTTCCTCCTGCTATGCAACAGAAGATTTTTGAGCCAGCTCCACCTCCACTAAAGGAGGGAGGGCCTCCTGGAAGGAAGATTGTAGTATCAACAAATATAGCAGAAACTTCCTTGACAATTGATGGCATAGTCTATGTTATTGACCCTGGATTTGCTAAGCAGAAGGTTTATAACCCTCGAGTTCGTGTCGAGTCTTTGTTGGTATCTCCAATATCAAAGGCTAGCGCTCATCAGAGATCTGGGCGTGCTGGAAGAACTCAGCCGGGGAAATGTTTTAGACTTTATACTGAAAGAAGTTTCAATAATGATCTTCAGCCGCAGACCTACCCTGAAATCTTGAGATCTAATCTTGCCAACACTGTTCTTACCTTAAAGAAACTTGGTATAGACGATTTAGTGCATTTTGATTTCATGGACCCTCCTGCCCCAGAAACCTTAATGCGTGCATTGGAAGTGTTGAATTACTTGGGTGCGCTGGATGATGATGGTAACTTAACAAAGCTGGGTGAGATTATGAGTGAATTTCCACTGGACCCTCAGATGTCGAAGATTCTCGTTGTTAGTCCTGAATTCAACTGTTCAAATGAGATTCTTTCTGTTTCTGCCATGCTATCAGGTATTTTTCCTTTATTTAATTGCTTTTGTGTCTGTCTAGAGTCCAACCATAAGGGGATGTAGGTTTGCTGGGCTCCACTTTGAAGGGGATGCCCTGCATTTGCACATGCACAAAGGCAATCTTGTGCATATCATGGGGATGTTTGACTGCTTACCCGTGTGTTTAGTTGCACATGGATGCGGTTAGTGGAACATGTCCTGTTAGGTAGTCATCAGCAACTGTCTTCTCTGGGTTCCATGCCCCCGGTTGGCATGCACCATAGGATTCTGAGTAAATGCTGATGCAGATAGTTGCAGTTTCTCAGTATTCTCTCAATCTCATGAAGAAAATGGTGTGGTCTCGCCTCTATGCATCTGCTGACCTTCCGTGGGCCTCCTCTGTGATAATCATTTCTTTCTTTAGTACCCAATTGCTTTGTCCGGCCTAGGGAGGCACAAAAAGCTGCGGATGAAGCAAAAGCTAGGTTTGGACACATTGATGGGGATCACCTCACGCTCTTGAATGTATACCACGCGTACAAGCAAAATAGTAAGTACTTATTTCTGCTGGCATTTTTATTTAAACCATCACATTTTTTATTTGTTCTGTTGCCAAATTTATTCATTGTATTTGTATGTGAATGGCTTTTCAGATGAGGACCCTTCTTGGTGCTACGATAACTTCGTTAATCACAGGGCGTTGAAAGCAGCCGATAATGTTAGGCAACAACTAGTGCGAATCATGGCTCGGTTTAACCTGAAGTTATGCAGCACTGACTTTAATAGCCGTGATTACTATGTCAACATAAGAAAGGCTATGCTAGCGGGATATTTCATGCAGGTGGCTCATCTGGAGCGGACAGGACATTACTTGACGGTGAAAGACAACCAGGTTTGTTAAGGGCTGCTCTTTGTATTTTATCTTTCTCTTTTCATTTTTTTTTTCACTACTAAAAGAACTATGGTTCATGCTGGAAGATTATATCTATATTAATGATCTATGTTTCTTTTCTGAGTAGGTGGTGCACTTGCATCCATCAAATTGCCTGGATCACAAGCCGGAGTGGGTAATTTATAATGAATATGTTCTTACCAGTCGGAATTTTATTCGAACTGTCACAGATATACGTGGAGAATGGTAAGAATTTTGTTTGATGTTGTATATTGATATTTAAGTGGAAACCTGTTTTTGAGAAAGAAAAAAAACGCTTAAACTAATCTATTTATTATATAGTACTTTTCTATTGTAAATTACAGATGCTTATTGTGCCAAGTTGCAAGACAAACTGACATGATGTTAATTAGATGTGCTTAACTTCATGAAAAATTGATGTTGAACAGGTTGGTTGATATAGCCCCACATTACTATGATCTATCGAATTTTCCACAATGTGAAGCGAAGCGTGTTCTTGAAAGGCTCTACAAGAAGCGAGAGAAGGAAAAAGAGGAAACCAGGAGTCGTAAATGAAGTCCTACCATCCACGCCTTTTTTGCCTTTGGATTGGAATTGGACTTTTTGACATCAGAATTTCGTCGAAGGAAAGCTTACGAATGCCTACCCTTTTGTTTATTACCACCTCTGAAAGACATACTCATTGTTAATTTAAGTGAGAAAAAGGTAGGCGGTTTCTTGTACTATTCAGCAGTGTATTAGTAACATGTTTTATATTCCTCGACCTTGTTATTTTTGACTAATGTCTTCTTTTATTCTTTTGGTTGAGTTATATTTTCATTTTGGTTAGATTGAACCAATGCCTTGGTTGTTACTGTTTTGTTTGTATTAGAATAGAAATAGAAATAAAAAGGAATGAAATAGAAGAGATTGAATAAGAAGCAAGTAAAAGAAAAATAGAATATAAAAATAAATTGTTCGATGAATGATAAAATAAGTAATAAATTTCCTTTTTACGCCATGGCTGAGTAGACGGTACAAGAGAGGTCGAGGTAGTTATGTTTTACATCTTTGGTCGAAATTTAAAGAATGTCTAATAAACATATTTTCGATTTTTTCGAAATTTAAAGAATCACTTTCTATTTCGCAATATTTAGAAATGGACTCTATATAATTGAGAAAATATTTAAATACTGGACTTATAAGAATTATATTAAACGTTGGATGATACATCTTTTTTTTTAATATAAATTAGCTTGGACTATCATATAAGATATATAACTTCAATACTTTTGTCATTCTGCCTATCTTTATGTACTTTTGCTAGTGATAGTCATTCTTGTTTTAAGTGTATCCAACTCATTAATTGGCAAATAGGTAGATTTGAGACACATCAACTCATGAAATTATAGCCTTGGCACCAATACATCATGTGGTTTCCTCACTTAAACGTGAATTGAGACATATCAACCATCAATCATACATTGCCACTACTTAAATATCGTTTCTGTCAATTTATCGAAAGAAAAATATAGAACTAATTTTTTAAAAAATGGAATCAAATTGAACATTTTATTAATTGTCGGAAGGGCATTGAAAACAAATAAACAAATTGGTGATCAAATAAGTTCGTAATCCTTATATTTATTAGCAAAAATGTATTTGTGTAATCGTATTTTTTACTTTCGAAATTGAGTTTATTAAATTTATAGTTGATGAGAATTTTCATCTACGTAATTAAAGGTTTAGCATTTAAATAAAAGTAATTTTAGTGGAAAATAAAGGATATTTTGAAGAAAAAATTGAAAACCAAATATGAGAAAGGATGATGACAAGACCTGAAGGGTAAAATTGGAGTGTAAACGAAGAATGCATGTTGTCATTATTACTCTATTATAGATTGTCTTTCCCTATATTATATTCCATAACTTCATTTTTACAGTCACAGCGTATTTTGGTTAGCATATTAGTTTGATCTTTTATTTTATTTTTGGTTACAGTTTAGTACCCCAAGTTTAAAAATTTCTCCTTTAACCTTCAAGTTTATCTATTAGACTAAGTTGCTTCTTCCATCAATTTACTGCATTAGCGTGATCAGTAGTGGCAGACTCAAAATCCCGAAATAGTGGGACAATTTATTTAAAAATAATAAATAATAACTATTATTACCATATAATATACATTTGTTGTATTTGTATGTTAATCTATAAGTCCGAATTTAATAGTGGGATCAATATATGTGTTTAAGACGTAAAAAAAATAAAAAATAAAAAAAAATGAACAGGTTTAACCGTGGATTTGAAAAAATAAAGATTCTAAGTGTTCACCCTCAAATTGAATAAATTAGAACAAGTTGACACCAGATGAAGTAGACGCGGCATAGTGCACAAATGAATTGCTGTGGTATAAACTGAGTCTTTCAAAATTAGGAAATAATATAGTTCAGCACTTGGTAGTTGCTGAATAATACAAATTAGCACTGAGCTTTCAGGATTATATAGACGAGCACAGCGAACCACTAAATGACATATTTGTGCTTAAAACCTTACTTTTTTTGCTTCTCTTTTGTCAGACTTAGGTATAGTTCATCTATTTCCGCCTGTCATAACATCAATAATTTTGTGAGTATTCGAAGACTGCAATTCAGAAATAAGAGTATACTGATTACCTGATAATACTTGAGCAGTTTGTTTCTTTTCTTCTTAAGTGTTGCAGTCACCAAGTCTCTTTCCATGTCAAATGGATGCGGCTCTAATATCACACCCTTGATATGCTCAAAGCCCCTCAGCTAGTTTTGAAATAAAAATTTAAGATGAAACAACACAATTAGAGAATCGTAGTTTGCTTTTTTATGTAGATGCTTTATAAACCTTTCAAAAAAATAAAATAAAATTTTAAGCTTATTTTTTCATTCCAAATGCAATAAAGTTTTATTTTACGAGCATTTGATGTTACCTTATTTCTCTCAGCTGTCAATTTGAGCTCAGATAGCACATATTTGTTGAGTTCGTCAAGAGAGCAGAGTTTGGGGAAAGAAGATATGTGACCATTTGTATATGCCCACTTGTTGGCAACTTCTTCATTAGGAACTACCACTGCAACTAACATTGACTTGAAGCTATTCCCATAAACCCAGATCTAAAAGTAAAACATATATAAACCAAATCAGAAAGTAACCAAAACTCAACAGTCTATGGACTAAAAAGTGTGCCTATTAACTGAACTCATGAAAACACTTACATCTTCAACTATAGGAGTGATTCCATAAACATTTTCTAGATGCTCAAGTGCTATATACTCTCCTTGGCTGAGTTTAACAAGATTCTTCTTCCTGTCTATAATCTTAATTACACCATTAGGAAGTATTTCTCCTATGTCCCCTGAGGATACAGCAAAATGTCAAACAAACGCATTAGACTATATAACAATTCTTGAAAACAAATTCATTTTTTAGGCAGAAAATGACAACTAAATTACCTGTGTGAAACCATCCATCTCTAATAGCTTCCCTTGTTAGGTCTGGATTTTTGTAGTAACCACTAAAAACAGTTTTCCCTCTTACACATATTTCACCACATGGAGGAGTTTCAAGAGGGTTGTATCCCATCTCTGGAACCTCCTCCAGCCTTATTTCATTATATATTGATACAGCTCCAACAGTACCAACCATACACATTTCATCAGGAAAACCAAGAGTTGTTGACCCACATGTTTCAGTCAAACCTGGATTAACCATTGTGTCAATGTACTTTCCACATGCTGTGTCATGTTGTCTTAACATGAACATTTTTAAATTTTCTCTCTATAATTATTAGATGTTCCTAGTTAAATGCTTCTCAACAATTTTTATGCCACACTCTATTATTATTGTTATTATTTTCATCAAAACTATATCAATCATTTTCACTAGTTTGGAAATAAAAGTCTAAATTAGAAATGAGAGTTACCCATATAAATCTAATCTAACAGGGAGAATTTGCTGAAAAAATAAAATTAAAAGTATGCTGTTAATATGTCTTATAGTATAGTTAAATTTTTAATTACCATAGCCTTGGCATACAAAGGCACAAGTAGTGACTCGTAAGAATTCTTCCACCTCAGGACTCAATGCTGCTCCACCAGATATTATTAGTCGAACACGACCACCAAGCCTGGCTTTGACCTAAAATGATCAAAGTTTTACTATTAGTAAAAAGTTATATATATATATATATATATATATATATATATATATATTTATTTATTTATTTATTGAACTTCTAAGAAAATAAATACAGGTTTTAGTTAAGAGATTATCACATAACCTTTCTGAAGGCTAATAGATCTGCTAAACGTGATGCTTCTCTTTGCTTATATCCTTTATTCATCCAACCAAGTTTGCTGTATTTGAAAATAAATGTAAATTAACAGAGTGCCTCAGTCCAACACTGTGACTTCAATGGATAAAAGGATACAAGATTCCCACTTACTAGTTGTAGAGCATGCCGAAAACAGTTCTCCTAATTGGATTAAGTTCTTCCACTGCTTTCTTGATACCTGAATCAAGTATTATTAGATCAATTATCATGAAATCATGTGTCAGCAATACCACAAATTATCAGGTAGTGATTGATTAAATGGTCTAATTTTTTGTAAATTAAAAGTTGGTGAGACTATAAATGGATAAGATAAGAAATTTTGGATTACTCTATAATATTTTCAGTAATATTATATTTTTAATTAAAAAGCAATAAAATTGGAGTCTATTAATAATATTTGAAGTATTATAATTTCTAACAAGTTTCATTGGTATTCAATTGGTTGAAGTGTGGCCTTGCCTTCGTACACCTTCTCAAAAACCCGTGGGACACCGGCAAACAGTGTCGGCTTTAACTCCATTAAATCATCCCTCAACGCGTTCAGATCCTTAAAATAAAAAACAATTCCACAAATTCACCAAATTTAGAAAATATAGAACGATAATAAGATATTTATTGGTATGAAACAAAGAAGAATCATTAATATGTCAACGCCACCAAGCAAATCCAAATTAACAATAAATTGTTGGACAAAATTACCCCATGATAGTAACCGACAGATGCACCCTTACGAAAAAAGTACTCCTCAATTGTGCGATCAAGGATATGAGCCAAGGGTAGGAACGACAAATACACATCATTCACACTCATCTGTGCAAAATAAAATTTGTGTCACTTCTGCTAAAAGAAAAATGGTACAATATCAATTAGCCAATGGATCTAGCATTAGAATTACCTTGTCTTCAAATTGTTCCATGAAAAGATCCATTCCTCTTATTAAAGCCATTAAGTTTTCATATATTAAAACAACTCCTTTAGGGTCTCCACTTGTCCCACTAGTGTACATTATTGTGCAGATGTCATGAGCCTGAGGAGGAAAAGTACTTTTGGGGTTTGCTTTTCCCTGAAAAATAATAACTTGATCTAATTAGGCAGGGCAGATGAGAAAGATACATACCAAGAATCACAGGAACAGCCTAAAGAAACAGTTTTACCACTTTATATCCATATGAGCTACTTCTCTGGTGGTAAGTTGCCATATCTAAGTTTCTATTATCTTGGTATTGCATTTTACTTTCATTCAAGAGCAAAGTTATTGTAACACAACAGCTTTACAAAAGGAAAAAGTATCTCATTTTTCCTGTGTGAACAACTTTTACAAAGTGTGGCATCTAAGCTTTAAAACAAACCAAATTCCACAATTGCATCACAAAAGTAGAAAAAAAGTAAAAGCTGATTTTCTAAGAACTAACCAAATGCAAGAAGTCATCCCAGGAATATGGCTTAATTCCAATAGCAGAAGCCTTATTTTTCTCTTCCTGTGTTAATGTAGTGAAGCACACCATGGCTGTACCATAAATCAAATTTAGTTTAATTCATTTAACCATTCTGCTAGTTCTGGCAGGGAGAAATTGAAATGAAAAACTTAAATTTACCTTTAAGTCGCTTTGAGGATTTACAATCAGGATTTAAGACCTGCAAAAGGTATATTTACTCAGAGCTAAGAACCTATCAACTGCACCTCTGAATCTCTGATATATCTGAAGTGTAACATTAATTAAAAAAAAAAAACAAAATATTATCTTGATTGGTTACCTCTTTAACCTTCTTATCCTGGACGAATACAACATCTATTTCTGCATGATCTATGATATAATTTACAGCACCAGGTCCTGCATTAAAAATATATATACAAAAGATCACTTAAGGTTTGAATTTTTTTTTCATTTAGACCAGAAAACAAAATTGCACTAATAAAGAAAATGAGTATCAAAGCTTTTTACTATAATATGTAAAATGAACAAAGTGTGAAGATTTGATTAGGATCATAATTTTGTCATGACTCTGAACTCAATAAAATAAAGGGGAGAGAGAGAAAGGAGTGGAGACATATTTATTTGAGAAAACTTACCAAGGGTGTCATAGAGAGGCACACAAATTAAGCTTTGAGCCGAACAAGCCTACACCAATTAAAACATGATCATGAATTATGGTATGATACATAGGGTCATATAAAGAAGAACAAGAGACAAGGGTTATAGAACTGTCAAACCTCCATTGCCACAATCCATTCAGGGCAATTAGATCCGTAAATTCCAATTCGAGCACCCTGTTGCATAAAAAAGTTTCCCTTTGAAAACTGCTGATCCACTGTGCTTACAAATTATGAGGGAAAGCATTTCACAAGCACTTACAACTTCTACTCCAGATGCTCGTAAAGCAGAACTTATATGCAGAACTTCATCATAAACTTCCTTATATGTGTTCCACACATATGGTCCAAACTATTAACATGATCCAAAAATAGTTACCTTATTTTCTTGACATATATAAAGTCATTTTTAACAAAATAAATCTCCACAAGATACCTTTCCATCAACAATCTTACGCCGTCCCAGCATCGGGTTGTTAGGATAATTTTTGACCGACGCACTGTAGCCATCAAAGAAAGGTTATCCATGATCAAAATATCATTCATTCATCAACCACCAAAATCTCAATTTCTATTACGTCGTAATTTAACAGACCCCACCTTATTATTATATGGGTAAAGCTCAACACAGCACATATATTGTATCATTATAACATAACAGCTACAGCTACTGCTGAATCATTATCTGAAATTAATTACCAGAAAATATCCCAAGTTGTAGAGAAATCAGGATCCATAGGGGGAAAATCATTTCCCGAGAGGAGATTGCGATACACTGGACCAACAGAGAGGTTACCATTTCTACCTTCCCTTCCTTCCTCAACCTTAACCGAAAAGGCCTTCATTCTCCTTTGTTGTGAAACCTGAACAAGGCACAACACAACTGTATCAACCACCAATGAACTCCCATTCCCTCAACTTGGTTCACTTTGGTGTATTAAGTCATCCAAGTAACCGGTCAATGACAGGCACCGAAAAGTCAAACGTAAAAGTAGTACGAACCTTTTTTTTCTTTGGTCTAATCATTTTATTAAAGTAATAATGACAAAAATAAAGCATAACCAGACACATTGCATGGTTGGGAAGAAACTGTCACTTATCCAAAATCTCCCAACTGATTTTTAAGTATGGTTTATGACTAAAGTTTTGTTAAGCACTTCACATCAATAAAACTATTAGTTGAACTTTGGCAGAGGTGGTCCCGGATCATAGAATAAGACAAGATAACAGCTTTTACATGTCACATATCCATAGAAAAACAAGCACCAGAAACATGACTCCGAGACCCCGGGAACAAGGAGAAGGTGAGAGCGGTTTTTGCTAACACGATTATCATACTCCATAGATTGTTACAAGATTAGAAAAAGAGACCAAAGACAAGAAAATTCAAAAGGGTGTGGTATAGTGAAGTCAAAAGTGAAGAACGACCTAAGGGCATAAGAAACATAACGACACATATCTGTACTTAGAGATAGGTACGGACGTTTGGGTGGATGTGAACTGAGGGTGGTTTCTGTGTATACAGAGTGTACCACGCTGCTTCTCTGCAACTTGTGTTGAAACAAGGTTGGGAGCAGACATATTATGGAAGAACCAAGTTGAGAATTTTATAGCCAAGAGAGGAGCTGCAAGTGCAAGTTGCAAGTGTAAATGTGGTAGTTGAAGGTTGGAAAGGAATAATAATGAACACTGAAGAGCAGCCATATCGTACAGTAACTTCAATTGTTTCCATGTGATCATGCCCTTACCCGTGTTTTTGGCTATTACCCTACTTTTTTTTCAAGTCTGGTAAATAAAAATATAGGGTAAAAAATAGTAAAATAAACTAAAAGGATTCAAAATAAGAAAATTTATATTACTGTACAAAGGTTTTTAATAGAAAAATGTGTAAATTAAGTAAAGTTTAATATTTTATCTTTGGAAAACACACTTTACTACTTTTTTTTTTAATCTCAAACAAGGAGATAAAAGAAACACGGTCACCTACCTTTGTTCGGTTCCTTTACTTTATTATAAATAATAACTGAACGGTAGACTGCTTCTTTTCCAAAAGCAATTCCGTTCTGTTTTCGCTATTCCAACCCAACGCTTAATTTATAAAGGCTAAAAAACCTTTTTCTTTATTTGTTTTGTCTTTTCTACTATAATTTTTTTAATTTCCATCTAAGTTTGTAAATTAATCGATTTTGTTCCTCTCGGTTACACACAAACACTACTAGTGTTTTTATTTTAAAATAACTAATTTTAATACAATAACCATTAACGTAATCTTACACAAAATATCAAAATCCGTTGACTCAAAACTGCCACCTCACCTCATACCGGCTCCTGAAGCGTCACTTGGATGAAATGAAGACAGGCCCATGGGAACTCACCAAGTGTCTTAGACTCACAATGCACGTAGGCTCATAAGTGAGCTCATTGATCAATGTACAATGATATCACATATGAATACTTTTTATTTGTTTATTCGTATCCACTTATAGAATATATATTTTCTATTTTACTTTAATTAGTTTTTTTCACAACATTTTCTTCTTTAAATAAATAAGAAAATTTTAATTTTTAAGTTTCGTCTTTAGTTGTTTGATTTTAATTAAGTTTTGTCTTTAATTGTTTCACATCATTTTGCTTGGAGATTGAAAGGAGAAATGAAAAAATTTTCAAATTACCACTTTGAATATTTTTTTATATGAAATAGATTATAGACAAGCTTCAATAAAGAAACTTTCACATGTCACAAATGAGTTCTTATTTAAAATTAATTCAAACACTTTATTTGACTATTTAATCATCACTTTTTAATTTGAACATATGTGAGAACATTATTTCTCATCGTCATACTTTATGACACTATTACATAATTTAAATAATATCACCAATCAATTGACTAATTTAAATTTTATTGGCATTTAATGATTATTTGTCACATGGATAATATTGATGTTTGGTTTTGTTCATTACATAAAAAATCAAGAAGATATGTGAAGGTTGTAATATAGAGGTATGTTTTAATTACAAAATAACATGTTTTTGTAGTTTATATTGTAAACTATTAATGATTTTTCTTTTCATTGCTATGAATATGCAATGTCTTTGAGGGTAAATGTACTTCATCATCAAGTAGACTATATTGAATTTATTCTAAGGTATTTATTTCTTTTTTTATTGAAACTATTAAAATCTTGTTTTGTTTTGTTCAAATATATTAACTTAGTTTAATTTCATATATTAATGCAATAGACAACAAGAAAGTTATGAATGTGGCTATGGATATGGACCATAATTTATGTTGATGTTTGGGAACAAATATTAAAACACCTTAAATATTTGAAAAATCAATTATAGATTTCTTATATGTTATTATGAAAATAACTAATATTTATTTTGTATTTTAACTTTTTGTTGATGACGAGTTATGAGCATAGATATAATTGAAGGGATTCATCACAAATGTACAAGATGTTTTCTATATATTAGTTATAAGTTATAGTTTATAATTATGTTTGGAAGTTAGCCATTTTCATTTCATATAGGTACTTTGATTTTTATCAATTATGGTTAGTTTAACTTTGTTTTAATGATTTTTAATGTTCATCTATTTAAATTGGACAAGTTTATAGTATTCATTAGTCTAGATTGATATTCAAACTTCTTCCATTGCTAACCTAGTATGTTGCATGTACAATTACAAGTTCAGAAACAAAGAAAATAAGTTCATTATAAAAAAAAAATTGAAGTATATTATATCAATCATGACTCTAACTAATGTATGTATATTTTTTTTAACAAAATATATTATATCGGTTAGAGCCATAACCAATGTAATATATGTTTACTTCCAATAAAATTTTTCCTTTTAGATTTAGTTTATTACATCGATTGTAATAATAACCAACATAATACAGCCTACTTTACTAACTTATTTGTCCGGAATGTTATATCGATCCGAATTTTTAACCGTTAAATTTATTTATATATTATTAGTTTCAACTTATGTAAATTTTTTTAATATTGTATTGGTAGTATCTACATTGTTCTTTTAAGTTATATAAAAAATTAAGCTATTAATGTAAAAAGATATGTTTTGCATTATGCAAAGAGTGGGAGAAGAAGAAAATAATGAAAGTTAGATAATATTAATTATACTTATCAATATCAAAATTTATTCTATCCAAAACCTTCTATACTGCTTTAGCTGTAAAAGTGCTTGGTCTAACATGAAATATACTATTAAACTTATGTTTTGTTGTAAAGAGAATACAGATAAAGTGAAGTTTTATAAATTGAAAATTTTATGATGAATTAAAAAATGAAGGTATAATTTCTATTTATAAACTTTATTTTCTATTTTTAATATAAACTTTATTTTCTATTTACACAATCAATCAAATTAATTTATATTAATTTAAAGACTAAATTATGACTTTTTTTTTACATATTTTAAAATTTAAAAATAACAATTTATCCTTTACAATTTATAAATTGTTAAAAAACTAATAATATAACATACAAAAATTACCTTGAGATTAAAATTGTTTAAAAATATTTAATTTTAAACACTTAAAATTTAATAAAATAAAATAAAATTAATAACAACTAAGAATTAGTATTACTTCTTTAAGAAGTTTTTAAATATCAAGAATAAATAATAAAACTATGATATTAGAACATTAATACAAATCATCATATTTTACATGTTTGAGATAACATGTTAGATATACATTTATTTATAATATATTAATTTATATTAAAAAAATCAACATTAAACTTATTTATAAAGATCTTATGTAACATTTCACAACTTACTCTACTAACTATTCATAACAAGCACTGAATAATAACATAACACAAGTACAAACAAAAGTAAGAATAAACTAAAATTTTAAATAACAACTTATATTTTATTAATATATAATACCTTTAGAAATATTACCTTTTCTCTAAACATACAATATTTATAAAGTATTTAAAATATTACAAAAATACATTTTCTTACAATAACACTGACTCAACTACATAAACAATTGACTCTATTTTCGGAAGACTTGTGCATTAAGATAGACGTAGAGACACCTGTCATACAACTTTCAGCTGTATCACACAACTTTAACATGAAATTAGCAATCTCCCTTGTATGACAGGTTAATCCATATTGCCTTTTCTGACCGACTATATTTCAAATCACAGTCATCTATATGAACCTCTTTCGACTTTCACCACTTGGTAGTTTTCATCTATATGATTTCAATCTACCAATAGAGTCATACTATCTCCTTCTAGATGAATTTCAATAACAATGCACATTCTCGACACGATATTTTTTTTTTTTTTGAAAATACTATGTCTTGATTTCAAAACCATAACATCCTAAGATCATACAATACATCATTCACCTTCAAATTAATCTATCATGAAGCATATATGTCCTATATCATACTTATACAATCATTTCATGTAACAATTATACAACTTATAAGAAATAATAGAATCACACAACTCAATTAGAGAAGTTAAACATAATACATACATAACATATAAACACACACGTAACACTACTATGTTCTCGAGCCCGACTCAATGTTGTGGCGCCCAACACCGCTCAAATCTGAGAACAGGGCTCCTAAGTTGCGTCTAGCGTACCTCAACTCGTGCTCGATGCATGTGAACCCAAAAACTCCCCAGGGCTTGTTGTGCTTGGTGCTAAAGAATTGTGTCCGATGTGGTCAAATCCGAGACCAAACTCTCTAGTTAGTGCACGACGCATCTGATATGACACGCAGTGCCTTTGCATAAAAATTGGGAACCTAGCATCTCCTCATATTTCAATTCTTCCTCAATTCCACTATATCACTCAATCTTATAACCAACATAATTTCTGTAATGTTATCACAAAACATTATATACCAAATTCTACACTTTCTACTATTTCTATACTTCTCAAATTAGCATACAAGTCATCAATTTCTTTTCAATTCAGCATATGCATAACTATTACTATCGTCATCTTCTCTATTTTTTATATTACATTATTATTAGTTTTCAACCTCAATTTCCTAATATAATTATCATAATTAAAACATATTTTCAAAACAATTTAAGCTAAAAAAATATTCAATTTTAGACCTCCAATCAAACTTGAACATAGAAAATCAAGTCACTCCAACATATCTTTCTCCTACACAAAAGTCCTAATGGAAGTAAGATTAAAATTTTACAAGTCAAAGATTTTAGCTTCCCTTACCTATTCAATAACAGCAATTCCTATAAACATACTCCAATTTTACATTATTGAAGGGATATCTTAACATGCACTAAGAGTACTTATTTAATGATTTAATTGCATCATTAGAGCTCTTAGTTAAAAAATACCTATTATGAAATATGAAACATCATATACAATGCATCTATGTAGACGGGAATGGAAAAATTTGAGAACTGACCCAACAAAAAGAACAAAACTGAACTTACTCTAGTTCAACTTCTGATCAAACGATTTTGATTTTGTTGTACTCAATGCCACGAGTCTAGATATATTCTCTAGTTCTTAATCTGATAAACGTAAAAAATAAGAACCCAGAGAGAAATAAAAAAAAAAGGAGAAAAATTATTTTGTAAAGAGATAATGACTAACTTAAAATAAACCTAAATTAATTGACTTTTTTATTTAAATACTTTCACATTTATTATCAAAATATTCAGATATCATTCTTTTAGTTAAACCACTCTACCATAAGAAAAACAATTCTGGATAGCTATCATATTTATAGAATTGAGATAATATTTTTCTTTATTCCACCATTTAGTCTAATCTTATATTTATAGCTTATAACTTTTACACAGGTTTTATAATATTATAGAAGACGACGGGTGAAAACAAAAAGTAATAAACGATTACAATTACAGATTTTCTACCACATTATATCATACATTTAATAGATATTTGATGTGTAAACAATTATCTACTATTAAAATATTTTAATAAATAGTAAATTGATAAAAAAAAATTCATTTTTATAATTAAATAAAGCAATTAAGATATAAATAAGTTAAATTTGTGTGGTCGATCTGGTTGAGAAGAGTTGAGATCAATTCCACCACCTACTTTTTTGTGCTCCCTTTCCTTTTTCGTAAATAACCGAACAACAATTTTTTTGTAAACACATCTTTCCATTGCCTTCCGTACCGTTTTTATCTTTGTCCGCGGTCCCAAACAGAAATTACTGATAGTAGATAGAGATTTACCAAATTCAGCAGAAGTGTTCCGTATACTGAGTAGATTTTGGTGAAAGATAACAATATGAATTGAATGTTGAACTCACAACACTATGACAGTGTTTTTTTCTGTTATAACTAAACTCCTTCCTCCAACTAAATTCTTTTACACATGTAATGCAAGCCAGAATAAACCAAACATTCATCTCCGAAACTAACTCAGACCTGCATTTTCACCACATGTGATGTCCAAATTTTAGGAAATTCTCCTCTCTTTCATACATATGTATACACTCACAACAAACTGCATTCACAAACTTAAATCTGTTACTATGTAAGCTTTTGGCAATCATATTAAAGACATGCTACCACTATTCTTACGTTAAAATATATGCTATGCTATAATATCATTTGGATTGGACCAAATGTAAAGGCCCAGAGGATTACAAGAGATTAATCATCTCCATTTAGTAAGAGAGTTTAGTGTCGAATATTTGCGATAACAAAAATAATAAAAAAAATATTTTGAGTATTCTGTACAACAAAAAAACTATAAACGAAAATTTAATTAAAAATATCTAATGTAATAAATACTTAAAATTTAATCAAACTTAATTATGTTATAGGATTCAAATACGTTTAAATAAAGAAATTACTCTTTAAAAATGTGTTTGTATCTACATTTGGAAAGATGAAAAGCGAAGAAGTGAAGTAAAAATTAAAAAAATTGAAGCTTATAATTATCATAAAAATATAAATTTGAAAGACTTAAACTTTCTTACATGAGAACTAAAATTTGGGCATGATCAATTATGTTAAGAATTTATTTCTTCGTGTGTGTATATATATATATATATATATATATATATATATATATATATATATATATATATATATCGAATATGTTAAAATTATGTTGTTAACTTTTTATTAATATATAATTTATATTATAATAAAATAAATAATTAATATAATACTACTAAGATAAAAATAATAAATTAAATATTAATAATGAATACATATATTTAGTTTTTTTGTTTTTAATTATTTTCTCCTCATTCAGGCAATCTTATTTTTTTTTTCTTTTTACTTTCACCTCGATCCACACAAAGCAAATGTATATGATGCATAATTGTATTTGAAGGCAAAACTACTTTTAATGTCTTGCAAAGGTTTCTACGATGATTTCTTCTTTCGACTTTCTTCAATCTCTTATTGAACACTATTTTTTTTCTAACATATTTAACCTATTTCATGAAATTATGCGAAAGTTATACTTTACACGTTCTCTTGTCATCAAAGTTTCTTTTCAACCAAATGGCGTTCCTCTTATTCATCTTTTTATTTGACCACAATCAATGCGGTGTTTTTGAAATTTTTTTCTCATCACACTTATTTTTATTTCCTCAGCCGCTAATACTAAGATATATATATATATATATATATATATATATATATTTGTCATTTTTAACTACTAGTACTATACTAGTAGTTTTCTTAGCAAATATGGCTTTTATGACAATAAAGTTGTAGTGCAGGTGGGTGTGCGACAAGCCTTAATTAAATGGGTAGATACGGAGGCTGATAAACTTACTATCTATTGACAAAAATTATTTCATTTATTACTTTCTCATTTCTTTTTATCGATTTCAATTAACAAACGTTGTGTCTTTTTATTTATTTTTATTCTATTATACCTTATACATCTTCTAAATTTTAAATAATGTTTGACATCAGTGTTTAGTGGGTTAGATAGAGAGAAGAATGAGTAAAATAAGATGTAAAATTATTTTGTTAGAATCTGCAAAATTTATCGTGTTTCTTAATTTTTGAAAAAAAAAATGACTACCATAATAAATGAAGGGAGAGAGCATTGATTTAGTTGGCTATTTTGCTACCGCCAAATGCCACTCTTGCCCAGCTGGCTTATGTGAATAAACAGTATTTATGAAATATTCAGTTTCACGTGCAAAGAATAACTCACAAAAAGGAAGAACTACCCACCAAAGTAAGAAACAAAAATGACTTTAGATCTGAAAACTGTAATTAACTGTGAGATATGAATTAAAAACTGTTTCAGAAAATATAGTTTTTCTTTTAGTTTATACATCTTTTTATAAACTTAATTGTTTTAGTGAGATTAAGTTTAATTTTTGAATGTGTTTTGAGAAATTGAAATATAATAAATTATTAAATTCATGAATTAAAATGTCAATAAATAATGAACCTAAGAATTTGAATGATATTGGTTAATTAATTCATGGGCAAAAATGATAATAAACGTTTCACGTTATTAACTTTAATATAAATATTATAGCAATAAATAAGGTAACAAACTACTTAGACTTTTATATCTTTTTTTTAAAAGATTAAATACTTTTCAGACTTGGACGATAGTAAACTACACTTTTAAATACTAAAGTGTTTGATTATAAAAAATATTCAAATATAAATAAATAAACTTAGTGCTTATAAAACCAAATCCGTCATTAAGTCAAGTGTGAAAGGTAGATCATACACACAAGTAAATTAGATTCTTCCTATATTAGTTTTCTTAGATTATAAAAAATAGGTGGGGTATATTAGTAATGTAAACCTTTTATTTTTTTTAACTAGATATAAATTATAGTATTCTTTTTTCAAGAAAAAAAATTATTGATGATACTTATTAAAGTTATATTTACTTGTTATAATTAATTAGTGATATACACATATAAGCAGTGATTTTTCAACCCATCAATAATATATATATATATATATATATATATATATATATATATATATATGTGCATATATATATATTCATAGTAAGTCATCAATTTTATTAGTTTTTTTATAATATTGGTTATCCTATTATTTATTAGCAAAGAGTATATCCGTTGCTTTAAATGTGTAGCCTACTAAATCAGTCACAAAAAAAAGTATACATATTTCTAACATTAGACAGTGTTTGTGTCTGTAGAGGCTATCTCCACACTCTTTTATGGCATTTGTTTGGATAGAATTGATTATGTATTTTTATTATTATTAAAGAAAGAAAGAAGAAGAAGTCATGGAAAAATCAGGAAATTTTCTTGTTTGAAAGATAAAAATTGTTGAATAAATTTTAAAAAATTTGGTGGGATTTACGTCAAAAAAAGTTCACACTAAACTGTGAAATCAAAAATAGAAACCTGATTTATATAAAACAAAAATAATTGGTCACTTCTTTATTTTATGATATAAAAATTATATTTAATCAACCATATATCTTATTCGAGGGCGAGGACTAAAATGTCAATTATCCTATCCTAATCATGAAAATGATAAAATATAAAATAGTGAAATTTCCCTAAAATATATCTTATTATTTCAAGATTATATATATATATATATATATATATATATATATATATATATATATATATATATATATATATATATATATATATATTTGTGTACTTATTTATTTAATAATTGTCAAAATGACATGTAATTAAGTTGATTAATCGACTAAGCTTTTATATTTATATCGAACTATTTATTTTTTTAAATATTAGTATCAGAAAAAATTTATTTTTTTAAAAATAATTAAAAAATCATAATTTTTTTTTTGTGTTAGTGTTAGATTAGCGTCAGTTTACAATGTTGGATTCAATTTAACTAACTAATTTTATGATGACATTAAATATTTAATTTTTTTAATAAATAAAATTATCTAGGTTAGTATTAATTTAGTCAACACAAAATAAAATAAATATTAAAATTAAATTAAGTTACGTCAGTTTAGTTTTATTTAAGTTAGTGTCTATTAAGTCAACATTAATTTATATAATAACGAGTATAAATTATAAATTATTTTAATTTAAAAAATTAAATTCAAAATGATAAATCTCTTTATTTATAATTTTTCTTTATAAACTTTTTATAAATATACTTATATTTATGTCTTTTATGTATATTTATGAATTTCATTACACTTATTTAATTCATTAAATTCATCTCTTTTATTTGTACTCATTTTCTTTTATCTAAATTTTTCTTTTCACCTCTTTCACTCACATTTATCTCATTAGTTAATATTCATCCTCTTTAGTCACTACATTTGTTTTCTCTATCTGTTTTTGTTTATATTTTATTTTATTTAAAATAGAGACGTTTTTAAAATTATTATCATTAGTATCTATCAAACCAACGTGGTTTAATTTTTTATTAATAATAAATAAATAATAAATATATAAAGAAGTATTTCAACCTTTTATATTAATAAATTAATATGAAAAATAAATTTTATTTAATAACAACTAAGCTGAAAATAAATTAAATAAATTTTAAAATAAAAAAATATTGTTATCGACTTACTCGATACTAAATTATTTTAATTAAAAATTAATTTAAAAATTACAATAACCTGTCAATATCTTAATTAATGAATTAATATTAATATTATTACTTAACTACATCAATTTTTACTTTTTAATGTAGATTTTTAACTAAAGTAAATATCTATATTTTTGTAGTGTTTATATAACCTAATTATGGATATATAAAATACGTTAAAAAAATTAAGTATGATAATATGTTTTTCAGATATTTCTGTTTCGTACAGAATCAGTGTAAATATATTTACAATACCAATTGAATTGAATTGAATATAGTATTTGAAAATACTTCAGTATTTTTTTCTATTTCTTGTTTGAGGCCCCAACACCTAAATAAAAAAATTGTGATGGATTTAATGAAACTTATCAATTTAAATTCAATCAAGGATTTTTTTTAATCAAACAACATGGTTGGCCACTACCCACAATAAACAGTGTTCATTAAAATAGTAGTTATATTATTGATAAAAGCACATCCAATCATATGACTAAGGATTCCTGAGTTATAACTAATTTCTCATTCTCATTAATCTATTATTATTATGGCCAATTATGTTCGTACTTGTGCCATTGCCAAGGTAGTGTGCTTTTGTATAAAAATCTCACCCTAATTAATGTCCTTGATGTTTCATATCTTGAATAGAATTGTGTTTTTCAAGATAAAAAAAATATACGACAATAATTCAATCATACTATTAACACTTCATAAACCTTATACTCATTTTAATGGTTGGATAATATCAATACTATATATATATAAATTATAATGAAAACTGAATGGTCCTCAAAACATAATAGATACAATATTTATTCTTAAAATAATAAAAGTTATCTTAGTGAAAAAGTTTGCTTTATTTTTAAATATGATTATAATGGTTAACACATGTAACGAAGAACTAATGAAATTAAAACTTTGGCATGTTGATAATCATGTATTTTTCAAAATATATATAATTAATATTGTTTTTTATATAATCCACTATAGTTAGAAATGTATAATAAAGCATATATGTGAACATGTATAAAATTTAATATCATTATATTTCAGTCTACTCTTTCTTGAACAATTTTTTCAATATAAACAAAGTAATATCTATTTTGATTGAGTAATATTTTCATTGCTTGAGCAAAATACAACTTAAGAGTATTATCCTTTCAAGACTCTCCTACTCTAATGAACATTTTATCGTTTGGGTGTTCTAGTTAACATTTGAGCAATAACCTTAAGTTAATACCATCCAACAAGTCCAAAGAATTTTTTCTGCCTTAAGACACTTGAACGTCAAAATAACGCTTGAATGCCTAGGCTATATGTTATACAACGCCACACATGTCATATGCCCACCACCTAAATATCACACTTAAATGTTCAAAATTAATATTTGAACCACAAACAATATCACTTGAGTGTCCTCGTGAACTATTGAGCGATATGCTTAAAGGGAAAAGAGAATCATCTTAACATTTATCTTTTTCAAGTTGCAAGTCATCACTTGAGCGACTAATACATTACTTGAGTGATCGACACATCATTTAAGTAACATAACATGATTAGTCCAATTAATACACATCACTCTAAATTTTACCTTAGTAATTATTATATTCGAGTAGTCATGTGTCACTTGTGAGATATTTAGGTTGAGAATAACCTAAATATAATTCACAACATTTTCAAAAATATTTAAAATAATAAAGTCATTTTTTCAAGCTTTATATATTTAAATTTTTGTCAGTAACTTAACTAAGTAAAACATTTTTTTAAAGCATAAAACTTTGTTTACTAAAAATATTTTATATGTTTTATTCACATAAGCCAGTATTTTTTTCTTCTAACATATTTTTTTTTACTTTATATATATTAATATTATATAAAAGACTTAACTACAATTTATTCCAAGGTCTTTATACATATAAACATATTTTATATAGTTGTGACTTTATTATTCTTCAAATCTTTATACATATAAAAATATTTTGTTTAAATTATTTTATTTATTTGGTAAAAACACTTGTGAGTTAACCATTTCTATAATATTAAAAAATTTGGTAGATGAACTTAATTTCACCCTACAAGTGGCTCTGTTGACATTTTTAATGTAAGTGTAAAGTATAGTAGCACAGAAATTTCAACACAAGTTTTATTTGAAACGTAATTTTGGTGGATTAAAAAATATATCATATACAAATTATTATTATTATTGTTAATTCTTAATTAATAAAACTTTTTTGATTAGCCACTAAAAACCTTAGTTTTAGTTTAATAAAGTGATAATATTAATTTGAATGTAAAATATAAGTGAATAAAATGAATATTTCATAAGATAATACAAAATTAAATATTTTTTAGGGTGTGTTTGCTATTCACGATAGATTTGCGAGAGCAAGTGAACGCAAAGAAAATTATGAAATTGATGAATAAAATAATAATAAAAAGCTATAGATTTTACTGTTATTTCTCCTGCATTTCATTGGTCATTCTTCTCGCATTTCAATGAGGATTTTCAAGGAATGAACGTTTTTAAATAATTAATCTTATTATTAACTTATTAATATTTATATTTATATTATAATAAAATAAATATAATTTATTATATTATATAATATAATAATAAAAATATTAAATATCATTATTAAAATAATAATAAGTTTAAAAAATTATAAAATAATAATAACAAAATATTAGTAAAAATCAAAAAAAGTATTAATAATAAATTTATAAAATAAAATAAAATCTTATAATTTTATCAATTAAAAAAATTAAAATATTTATCAATTTTATCATATTACTTACAAATTTTTTACTTAAATTTCATTATTTTTTCTTAACTAAAATAACATAGACACTTTCTTTTGTTTCAAATTCATTTCTTTACCAAACATAATATGCAAAACAGAAGAATCTGAAGTGTTTAAGCCTAAACTACAATAGGAGAAGAATTTAAAAACTAATTATTCCGGGTAGGTTCAGTTGGAAGCAACTTTCAGTTTTGTCTTTGTTTAATAATTAATAACATCACATTCCTATTAGTTACTAATCTTCCCCATCCCTTACAGTCACATCACATCAAATCACAAGCACTCTCATTAATCATTTCTTTCCAAATCCATCATAGTTATGGTGTCATGAGGTGGCTCACTTTGATAAGATGTCACTATTTATTGTCATCTCCTTATTGGATAGCAACTTTGTTGGTAATCAATAGCTAGCTACCTTAACATTAATTCTATTAACACAACTGCAACAATTGGATGGTGCTTGTTAGAGCGACTTGTTTATTTATGGATCTTTCTTTCATGGACAAAACTTGCCCAGATTAAGAGTTAGTTCTAATTTTGTCCATTAATTATCTAAATTAGTTTTGTCAATTTTCATAATGTTATTCTATAATCTTTCTCCTGCATAAATGACTGACTTTACTGATTAACTTTTGAAACAATTTTCAATATTTTATTTTTAAACGGACTTTCTAGTTTGTTTTGTTAAATAAAATTATGCCCAAATAATTAAATGAATTTTATAACTAATTGATTATGCTGGTACACTGTTTCAATTTATGTTATTTTCAATCAACTATAATATAATGTATCCCCTTTATTTTCAATGAACCTTATATACATAAAGATATGGCTTTGAATAAAAAATGTAAAAGAGTGAATGACTAAAATCACATGAGCATATTTAATTTTTTTTTCTTAAAATAATTGTTGTGGAAGGTAATTAAGTGTAATAATTAATGATTACAAAAATAAAGAAAGTTTAAAATAATGAGTAAGATGGAAAGGAAAGATACATAAATTTATAGTACATTCTCCATGTTCAATTAATCTAAACAATGTCAGCTTAATTTTTCATTAACAATATTGAATTGTATAATTATAAAAATTCATATATAAATAAAATAGAAAATACACTTGAAACACTATTTCAAAAAAATTTATTCAAATGAATAAAACACTCAATTACTTACAACAAACATACTACAAATACTAGTATAAAAAAGTTAATGCAAAATATAAAAGAAAAGGAAAAATATCACTTCGATATGATAGGTTTAGAATAAAAACCTATAGCATGATCACTCCTTTGATGAATCTTAAACAATTCTTTTTCAATCAAGATATAAATATAAACTACTCTTGGAATATCTTTTTTCAGAAAATAACAAACTCTTATAAGAAATATGCAATTATATCAATGAGAGAGAACTTCATTTTTAAAAGAGTTTTATGAGTACTAATTGATATAATCAATTATGATTAAACATAATTGATTATTGTGTCTTTCATATAATTCATAAAATATTTTGAACTAAAAATAATTTATTATTCATTATTAATAATATTATTTTCAAGAAAAAAACATTTTAGATTTAAGTAACCGATTATTTGCGAGAATAAATATTTTAGATTTAACTAATTTAATCAATCTCATAATTGATTATTTTCCAAACTAGGTGAAATACATGTTCCTATTTTATCTTCCTCTCTCACTCTCCTCAACTACATAATATCCTCTTCTCTTCTCTTTCTATTTTGTCTTTTTTTTTTTTTTTTTTTTTTTTTTTTTTTTTTTTTTTTTTTTTTTTTTAAGATTCTTACATCATTTCTCAATATTTTTAAGATCATATTTCACCTTTTAGTAGTTCGTAATATTATAATTATTTTATACTTTATGATTTTCAAAAGTAGTATTTATTAAGTGAATGAATTATTTAAGTCATTAATAATAAATTTAAAATGTCAATTTATGTAATTATAGTAGATCTGATATACAAGAAGATATTATGACAAACTTGTAATTTTGCTATCTTTTATATTAGTTTTAAATTATCTTTATGTTTGCTAGAGACTAATTTTTATTTTATAAGTTAGAAAATTAAAATAACTCAAAACAACACTAGTATTTTAAAAATCTTAATTTTATATCATAATTGACATAAAAAAATTAAGATTTCAAGTCATTTATAAATATGACCAACATGGAATGGTGTTACATTCCTCAAATAAAGTGCTCTTATATTAGAAATTAACATGACTTATATTTATACTTGAAGTTAAAGATTCATAATTTTATATCTCTCTAAGTTACGTAAAATTAATATTACCGATATCAATCTTAAAGCTTAATACCAATGTAATAAAATTAATATTACAAATACTATAGTTGAAAGAAATAATGTAACATAAAATATGATTAAACTCTATGTAATGAAAACGTAAAAAAATAGTAAAAAATTTTCTTATATAAAAAAAATCCTAAGTGAAAGAAGATAAACAGAATAATTATATGATAAAATCTTAACTTATATATAGTAAACTACAAATAATTTAAGAATAAAAGGAAGAAAACAAAAGGAAAACTATTTTTAAAAAACGCTACGAGTTAATTAGAAAAGCTTGTTTATCAAACATAACTAACGAGATTAAATAAATATTTTAACTAATAAAAAATTAAAACTGTAAGAAATAACAGTTTAATCGTATCATGTGTCCACAATTTAGACTGACCTAATTTTGTTACTAATATTATCAGATTTTAATGGGATGAGTTCAAGTTCACAACATTAATAAACCAAAATGTTGATTAAAGTAGTAATATAAGTAAAATGATCCGTGACACAAACTTTATCACTTTCTTTATTTAGTGACATTTTGGGGGAGAAGATGATAACTCAATATAGAAACAATTTTTAGAATTAAAGAACCTTTATAAAGTAAGATATTGTCTACATGATAAATTACTATATTTCACTTTTGACTTGGTAATACCTGTCTTAGAGAGTGAGATATTTAATAATTCAAATTATTTTTTCGTTATATATATTAGGGTTAAATTATTTTTTTTTCTAAACATAAAAAATAAAACTAATTGAATCCAAACAACTTTATTTTAAATGCATTACTTTAAGTTTAAATTTACAACTAAACTAATTGGATGGTTAAATAATAAACTTAATGTAATTGAATTGAATGTTTGTTTTATCTAAAAAAACATCAAACTCAATTCACAAACATCATTTAAATGTATAATAATAAATTCATTTTATAAGTAAATTAATTTCAAAGTCTTATTTAAAGCACTATCATATTGTTAGTTAGCTCCATTACTTTCAATTTATTCGTGAGGAACCCTCTTACATGTGTTGAATAGGATCATGCCAAAGCCCAACTACACTATGGGTAGGCCAATTCAAAAGCTGTAATCACAGAAACCGTACACCAAGACAACACTGAAGTTTTTTTTTTTTCTATTTTTTTTACTTCATTATTATTGTGGTGCAAGTGGGGTCCATACGATAACTGTTGAAGTGCAGAAATTAACTGCTTTGCAGGAAGGTAAAATACCGTTGAATAGCCCAATAATGGCATCTATGAATTGCTGCAGTACAAAATAAGTTTCGAAGATAAGCACAGCCTAATTAATAGGCCCAGATAAGCCATGCTTTAAAATAGGTATCATTTAATTTTGGAACAATAGCCAATGTGGGCATACTGGATCCTAGCTGACAATGCTTTTAAGAGTTTCTCTGCTGAAAGTATTTTTTAAGTAAAAAACCCAAAAAATCTTCTAATTTTGTATTCAAACAGACTCCGGACCCGGAAGATTGGTGAATTTAGGTATGTAACTATTAGTTTGTTTGTCCATAGACTACTAATTAATCATCGCTGGGGGTATGAATTACAAGTTGTAAAACCAATATATTTGAGGCCGATTTCGTGTGATAAAGAGAAAAAAAAAATACATGTTACATGGGTCACCAATTTATTGACCTAAACCCCTGCCGATTTAATTAAGAAAAAAAAAACATTATTTTATGGAATATCATCCATTATGTAGTTTAAAGTATACATCCTTGTATATTAGGAGGATTTTTTATATGGAGATAGAAAGATAAATACTATAGGTGCATCTAGTAAAAAAAGAAAAGAAGTCACCGAAAGAGAGTGTGAAAAAGAAGAAGAAAATAATAACTAATGTGTCTTGTATCAAAGAAGTAGTTTGGAGATGAGATTATCTCTGTTGTTTAGTTAGATATCTATTAGGATCGTTTTGTGTTACTTATCTTATTGGTGAAGAAAAAATTTTTAGTTGATCCTAAGACGTTTCAAGAAAACTTGTGGTGTATCCATTAATTATTATTAGTAAAAGTTTCACAGGATCAGTTTTGATGGATTTTTCATTCATATTGAGGTTTTTCTATGTTAAAACTTTTGGTATCTACTGTTTTTTATTTTTTTTACTTTTTTATTTAATGCATCCCATTGTTTTACTAATTATTTTTTATGGGAAAAACTTCATGTGAGTTTAGCTTTTGCTTATCATTTTTGTTATCTTTCCAACAATTGGTATTAGAACTTCGGATAGGAGCTTTGGTTTAAGCTCTGAAGATGGGAGATGTTGATGGTGTTAGAAACATGATTAATTTGGATTCTACAAATTATTCAATGTGGAAATCCTGCATGGAAGATTTGTGATTTTTGCAAAGACCTATATGATCCTATTGATGAATAAGGTGTTAAACCAGTAGATAAATATGAGGAAGATTGGAAGAAGATAAATAGAAAGACTATTGACATGTTCATGAATGAATGAATAAATATTTATCATCATGGAATAGGTGAGACTCTAAAAATTCCTTGACCAAGATATTCCTTATTAGAAAACTAGTAGTAAACTTGAAATACAAGGATGGTTCCTTAGTGGCTGAACATTTGAGTAGTTTTCAAAATATGGTGAATCAGTTGGTCACTGTGGAGATGTTAGATGAGTTACTTGCATTGTTGGTGCTTACCTTATTACCATACTGGTAGGAACCATTAGTGGTATCTCTAAGCAACTCTACTTCTAATGGAAAATTGGCTTTTGACGTGGATAGTCTCTTAAATGGAAAAAACTAGGAGGAAGGGTAGCAGTAAGGTTATCTCCTCCTCGACTCAAAATGAAGCTTTAGTTATAGAGTCAAGAGGAAGAAATATGTATAGAAATTTCAGAGATTTGATGATTGTAGCATGTCAAGAGGGAAGTCGAGGATAAAGAAAGACATCACATGTTTCTATTATAATAAATCAGGACATATAATGAAAGAGTACATGATCCTTAAGCAAGAGAGATCAAGGGTTAAAGGAAATAATAAGAATAGAAGAGAAGAAAAAGATAAAGCTACTACTGGAGTTATATGTGAAGGTGAAACCGTCATTATTTATGAAAATGACTATGTTAATGCCATCAGCCAAGAGTATGAATATGTTATAGCTCGAATTATTTGTTCACCATAATTTGTGAATTCAATTACAATAAGGAACATAAATGAATAGATGTTACACCACATTGTGATTATTTCAAATCCTATACTGCTGAAGATTTTGGGCATGTGAAGATGAGAAACCAAGGGGAAAACAAGGTTATTGGCATTGTAAAAATATGGTTTGAGACTAATATTGGTTGCTAATAAATACTTCACCTTGGTCTCTATACAAGTACTTGATGAAGATGGTTATCATAGTTCCTTTGGTGATGGAAAATGGAAGTACACTAAAGGAAAAATGGTGGTAGCAAAACGAGAGAAGTGAAATACTCTTTATTGGACATCAACAAAGTTGTCTACACCCCAAGTGAATGTAATTTGAGAATTATTCTATAAAACTATGGCACAAACGACTTGGTCACTTGAGTGAGAACAACATTGCCTACACTTGTAAGGGTAACTTTCTGTTAAAGGTACATCTCTTGAGACTTGTTATGATTGTCTTGTTGGTAAGCAACATAGAGTTTCTTTTTGACATATCCTCTACACAGAAGTCACATATCTTGGATTTAATTCACATTGATGTTTGCACTATGGATGCTAAAGCAATTAGTGGTTGCTATTATTTTTTTCACTTTTATCAGTGTCCATTATAAAAAGGTTTGGGTTTTTGTTTTGAAATCCAAAGACCAAGTACTTGATGTGTTTAAGCATTTACATGCAAATGTTTGAAAGAGAAACAAACAAATTATTGAAATGTGTTGAGCAGATAATGGTGGTGAATATGGATCCTTTTTGAAAAATAATTCAAGGAGCATGACATCAAGCTTAAGAAGACAATTCCAAAGACATCCTAACACAATGAGGTTGCAAAGAGAATAAACCACACAATTAATGATAAAATTAGATGTATGCTCTCATGCAAAATTGCCCCAAGCTTGGTGAGACATCGAGAACTGCAGTGGACTTGATTAACCTTCCTCTCTCTATTCCTCTTGATAGTGATGTCCTTGAGAGGGTGTGAAAGGGGAAAGAGGTTTCCTATAGTCATTTGAGAGTGTTTGACTACAAAGTATCTATTCATATCTCTAGAGATGAAAGATTTGAACTTAATGAGAAGTCTGTATCTTCCTAGGTTCTAGTTATGAAGGTTTTGGTTATAGATTTTGGGATCTAGTTGTAAGAAGATTGTTAGAAGTTGAGATGTTATTTTTCTTAAGGACCAAACTATTGAAGATATTGACAAGAAAGAGAAGCCAAAACAAGTTACTATGGTTACATTAATGTTGAGTAAGAACCTCTTTCCATAGTTGTTGACTATGGAGAGATGTGATTGCATTTGACATGCTTGAGACTCAAGTTAATGAATCAATTGAAATAGTTCTTCTTGAACCACTTGCAGAGCCTGAGTTGAGAAGATATACTAGAGAGAGACATCCTTCACAAAAGTATTCACCTCATGATTTTGTTTTGTTGACTAATGGGGGAGAGTCTGAAAGTTATGAAGAAGCTATGTTGCATGAAGAAAAAGACATGGTACAAAGCCATGTAAGAGGGGATGAAATCCTTACATGAGAACCATACTTTTAAATTGGTGAAGTTGGCGGCTTGAAGGCAAGGGACCATTAAGAAATAAATGGGTGTTCAAATTGAAATAAAAGGAGAATAACTCACAATTAAGATATAAGACAAGGTTAGTTGTGAAGGGCTCTAGTCAGTAGAAAGGAACTTATTTTGAAGGGATATTTTCACATGTGGTTAAAATGTCTTCAATCAGAGTTGTACTTGTCTTAACATCATGTTTAAATTTAGAAGCTGACCAACTTGATGTGAAAACAACCTTACTTCATGTTGACTTAGAGAAAGAGATCTATATGGAACAATATGAAGGTTTCAAAGTCATAGGTAAAGAGAATCTTGTTTATAGATTGAGAAAGAGCTTATACGGACTCAAAAAACCTCTAAGGCAGTGGTATAGGAAATTCGATTCCTTCATGATGGATCACAGGTTTGGTAAAACCTTTTCTAATCATTGTTCTTTTGTGAAGAAATTTTCTAATGGAAAATTCGTTATTTTCTTACTCTATATTGATGACATGTTGATTGTTGGTCTTGACATGAATGAGATTTAAAATCTTGAAAGAGAGTTGAGCAAATCGTTTGCAATGAATGATTATGGTATTTCAAAACAAATCCTTAGCATGAAAATATTTTGCGAAAGGAAAGAATAGAAGATTGTGGCTATCCCAATAAAAATATATTTAAAAATGATTAGAGATATTTAATATTGAAAATTCAAGTCCGTTAGCACTTCACTTCAAGTTGATCTCAAAGTAGTATCCTACAAGTGAGAAAGAGAAAGAAGAAATATGAAGATTCCATATTCATCTATAATTGGTAGTTTGATGTATGCTATGGTGTGCACATGTCGGACATTTCTCAAGTGGTTGATGTTGTTAGTAGTTTCCTTTCTAATCTTTAAAAAGAGCATTGCCAAGTTGTAAAGTGGATACTTAGGTATCTCAAAGGTACTTCTAGAATTTGTTTATGCTTTGGAAGTGGTAATAAGCCTATGTTAAATGGTCACACAGATGTAGGTGATGTGGATTTTAGGAAGTCCACTTCTGGTTATGTATGAATTTAGTGTCATTGAAACCCAAACTAAAAAAATGTATTGCCTTTACTTTTACAACGGTAGAATATATTGTTACAGAAGTTGTTGAGGAGCTTTTGTGGTTGCAGAAATTTCTATAAGAGTTGGGATTATCAGATTCTCACAATAAAAATATGGTTTGTATTGTCATAGTAAAAATATAATCAATCTCAGTAAAAACTCAATATTTCATTTAAGGTCAAAGCATATTGAAGTTCGATATCATGAAATACGAGATATATTAGAGATGAAACAATTATCATTAAAAAAAGTACATATTAACGAGAATGACTTAGATATGACGACAAATATTTTACTTGTAAGAAACTTGCTATCTACAAGGACAAAGTGAGTTTGGTTGACTATGGCTAAACTAATTGGCGAGGGAGAGATTTATTACATGGCTGAACTAATTAGTGAGGGAGAGATTTATTGGGCTCACAGACTTTGACTTAATTAAGAAATGACTTTGACTTAATTAAGAAAAACAGAAAGAGAAGTATTTCCTTCATGGGCTATGAGCCCATTACTTAGCTTAAAGTATGCATCATTTTAAAAAGAAGAAAACAATAACCGGTGTATGTTGTACAAATATGTATAAGGCAACAGTTTGGAGAAGAAATACTTTTATATCTAGTCAAATATCTGTTACAGTCTTTTTGTATTATTCACGTTAATGGTTAAGAGAATATTTTCTATTAATCCTTATAGACTCCAAAAAAATTTATGATCAACCCGTTAATTATTACTAGTAGAAGTTTTGGTTCCGTAGTTTTTTTCCTTGATATTGAGGTTTTCCTTTTATCTATCGATTTCTCTCTTTTTTTGTATGTGGTGCATCCCATTCTAATAATTTATATAGGTATCGTTTCTCCTTGTTATTATTGTTATCTACACAACACAAATTTCATATAAAGAAGACTTCAATTTAACGTTCAATAAGAAGAGACAGAGAGAGGAGCTGGAAATTCAAATAGAGAATTCATTCAAGTTGTTAAGCTAAGTAAATGAGAGTACAGTTTGATATGTATCACTATCATCGTACATTAAACCAATAATGCCTTGCCACAGTGCTCTCGTCTAAGGCTGCAAATTGGTGCTAAATTAATAGAATAGGCAGCACGGAAACATAATGTTTTAGGCAGAGTCATCAGTTGGAGGAGCATAAACTGTTCTCAACCACCGTGACAAATTGATTAAGAATGGCGTATACACGAAGTAGCAAGTGAGTGTCCAAGTGACCAGTCCCTGCACATAGTGTTGGGAGGTGCTATGAGAAATAGATATAATGAAGAAGTTCAAAATTTGATGAAAGGCTTTAGAGGGATCTGTTTCTAATATATAATGTACCTGGCCAAAGATTTCAATGTTGGGTTTAGGGTAGTACCAAAGGTGGAAGAACCTGAAAGGAAAAGAGAAACGACCATACATATTTCAAATTTCAATTGGTCATAAGAAGCAAAGCAAATACTGAGAAGTAAGAGATAAACGATTTACTTCATAACTGGAACCTCGGCCAATGGGCAACCAAGGCCAACAATGCATGCCAAGGTGAAACCTAGCCATGTCCTATCCAAGAAAAACCACATGAACTCTGCTGCAGCAAATAAAATGTAAGCTTCAATGTTGTCCGCTATTCCACCTTTGTAAAGTTCAGCGCTCACTTCAATAAACAGTGCCAGCAATCTAGGACAAGACAACCTCATAAGCTTCGAATATCATTTTAATTTATTAAAATATCATTATTAGTTGCTTATTACACGTTTTTTAATTTCTAAGTAAGATTAAAACCATGCCTCTTTATTAAAATAAGGACTAAAATGAAGAGTTGAGACATTTATCGGAGCGAAATCATATTTAATCACATACTTTAAGAATACAATTTTTTTCTTGTATAATGTCTCAGGTACTTACATGAATGAAACAATTGTTTTTGCTAAACTTGCCTCTTGAACCTTGTTGGAGAGCTTTTGGTCGAGGTAGAGTTGAAGCAAACCAACAGAGGAATAAAAAAACCCCAGCAAGAAAGGAACCTGTGAATTTGGAATTGGAGAAGATAAATTAAAAAGTTGAGAAAGAAGGGTACAGAAAATGGAAGTTGAATGAAACCCACCCAGATGTTTGTGTGAAGTGGACCTATGTTAATGGAGCCTGAGTCGTAGACGACGAGATTGACTCTGGAATGGAGTCCATCGAGAAGGGGACCGAGTAAGAAGCCTGTGCCGAACAGTGTAAGTGAGATTGAAGGCCATGAAGTTCTGAGGTTTGTTGCGCTTTGTTGTCTCTGAGCACAGTGAGGCTTAAGCAAGCCCAATTTGCGTATTCTGTGAAGAGGGTAACTGTGGCGGAGGAAAGTATAAGCATGAATAGAGGAAGAAGGAGATGCAAGAAGATATTGCATACTGGTCCCTTTTTGCGATATTCTTGCAAAGAAACAAAATCATTCCTTTATTCTAATTTCTATCTAGACATGTTTCAATCTTTTTATAAATATTTACAAAAATAAAAACAAAAACAGTAGTTTTTTTTTATAATTTGTAATTAACTTATACATACATACATATATATATATATATATATATATATATATATTAAATCATTATACTCAACGATTAAAATAATTTACTAATCTTACTTAATTTTTAAAAATATACATTTTTATTTTTTATATTTTAAATTTGAAAGTACTTTTTATTATTGAGGATCAAAATAAATCAATAAATAGTTGATATATATACCTTAAAAATTACACTATATTGATAAATGACATAATGTTAATATTTCAATGAGAAAACACCGTCATAACGCGTCAAAATAAAAGAATAAACTATTGTAATATTAGAAATAAAGATAAAATCACTTCCTGAGATCATTTCTAATGATACAACTTAATGAGATCTGAACATGTTTTTAGGATAATTAGTGATACGTTAGTGAAGAAATTTAGATGATTTTAATTCCAATACTAAAACTTCATTTGAGTTTCTAATTGATTTTTTAATGGACTCTATACTATACTACACTTTTGAATTTGTCTCTTTCTCTATCTATCTTTTCGTAAGCTTTAAAAAAATTACTTCATTTTAAAGTTTGTACAAGGATTATTTTTATACGGAATAATGCTATTGTGATACCTATGGAGAGTAATTCTCATTTGACAGTAGAACAATTTTATCCATTTATCTGATGTGACAAGGGTTGTTTCACGATTTCACTATTTAAGCGTTAATATTAGATTGAAAGCAGGATTTGAAAGTTGGTAAGGATTTTTTTGTCATTTAAGTGTTGAAGTTCAAATGAAAGTAGAGTTTGAACGTTTGCATTGTTGTGTGAAAAATTGACGTCCTCAATTGGAAGAAGATAGAACAAGGCAATAGGCACACTTAGAGAGCTCTTTACCAATAAACAAGGCACAACTTTCCCTAATTCAACAAATCCAACTTCTCTAAACTATCAAATAAACTAAATAGCAAGGAACAAAGTGTAAATACAAGCAATATATACAACTTACAATATTGATTTACATTTTCTTTCTCATTCGTTGTACTTTCACTTAGTTTCAAAACAATCCTCCTTTGTTTTGTCCTCATCCTTAAACAAGTCTTTAACCAACCCAACACTACAATCATCGAATCTATCCGGTTTCCAGTTACACTCAACCCCAATACAATACAGACATAAAAAATATTAAAGGGCACTAAGTGTTCTCTAATCCTAAAACTTTTATTCAGGCTATATCATTAACTTACATATTCCCGCAAAGAATTTTGGATTGGCTTTTGCAAATCCAACAACCATCTAAAGGCAGTCCTCTCCAATTGTTCTTGTTGAAATGGAGTCATTTTACGATTTAATTGCATAATAGGGTCGGTGTCAACTCTATGTCTCACGCTAAGCTGCAAATTAAACACAACATACATGTTACTATCTTCAAATCTTACACATAGATTATGCAACATCTACACGAACTTGCTTTCAGCCATTTCATCGCACATTCAGAACCAAAACCAAACAAAATACACACCATTACCACCTATTTCTACAACGAAAAAAATAAAATAATCAAACACACCAAACCCTAAACCCTTCTTCACCATTGAAACAATACTCACCATTGCCACCAGTCAAAAGCCTAAAGACACATTCTAAACGAAAACTCAACCCACCCTTCTCGTCACCATATACTCAAGCCACCAAAACACAATAAAAAAATACAGAAATTAAAATCCATAACCACTTACGCAAATCATTCGTCAGCCAACGAGACCTTAAACAATAAAATCACCTAAAAGGCTTCATTTTTCATTATAGACCTATAAAAGACGTACTTTTCGTCCACAATGCACCACGACTCACCACCAAATCAAACAGTACCAAATGCAAGCAGACCTCTCACCAAAACGAACCAAAACAATGACAGACAGGGACGAGCAAATCTCTAACAACCATAAAAAACCTTTGAAAAATACGACAATAATAACACTAAAAAATAAAACATATAACAAAAATTAATAGAAAAACTTTCATTTTCTCATTTGAACTGCCCAAATCTACACTTGTCTTCATTATAATAAAATAATATTATTTTTAACCGTGTCAAATGAATGTAACTTATTCTTCTATACCTTTCAAAGATTAAATAAGATTTGAATTCCTAAAATGCCTAGCCTCAAGCCACGATGGTTAAAGCAGGAGAGATGAGTATTATTTATCTTTAAGAATATGATAGGCCATTTGACGTGTTATGGTTTTAAATATTCTAAAAAATTTAATTTCATTTGCAAACTTAGTGATAAATAATTCACTTTTCATTTCACTATCTTTGTCAGATTCACAACATAATCAATTTGAGATATTCTTTTTTGTCCTCGAGAATAACTCATATAACATAAATATTAATTTGGCCAATTATTTCTATAGTTGATAGATATATTCCTCACTCCTAAAAGTAATGTGTGATGTTCATATTTGTAATTATTCGGAGTGGGTACACTTCACAAAAGTAGCAACGGATAGTTACATTTTGTGAATCAACAAGCCATTAAAAATACAGATTTCACTTTAAGTATTATAATTTAATTTAAGGAATGTATATATTGCGTGTTGCCTTGTTTACAGGCTCAATGAATTATGTCTTAAATAAAATTAAAAATTATATTATTAATCTTATTTTAATTTTAGTTAAAATTATAAGAAATTACAGCTAATTTAATTAAAATAATAGATAAAACCCTATGGATATTTGACGCGCTTATAATGTTTTTACACAATTCCATATTTTTCTTTGGGTGTTAATGGTAAAATATATCTGGAAAAAATATCTAATTTAGAAAGAAGAAACTATTTAAAATTATAAAAAATTATTATTTTAATTTTGGTTGGAGATAATGATGGTGCAATCCTAGTTAATATAAAATTATTATGAAAATATAATATCATTTACATATATAACATAGACTGGTAAAATTATTATTCTGATAATTGTTCTTATACAACTATTTACTTTGAGATATAAGTATACTGATATCGGATTTATTGGTTGGAATTTAGATTAATGCACAGTTGATATATTTATATTTGAAAATTTTCCTTAAATAATTAAATTTTGGCGGGAAAATCAATTTGACATTTTGATATATGAGAATTCACTTACAACATTCCAAATGACGACGGATTGTAATTTTTTTTTTATCAAATGATAATTAATTTCATGAATAAATTTGTAATTAATTATCACATTATATATTATATTAATGATTCAATTATTACTATAAATAAAAAAAATGGGCAGAAAATGTAATATATACAAAAAATCATTGTATTTATATATGAGAGAGAGCTTAGAAAAGCTATATGGGATAACTTTTAAACTTAGACAAAAATTAATTTCAACTTATAGAAAAATCATTTTATTTTCCTACATAGAAAACTTATATAAGATAACTTCCATAAATTAGCTCTATACATGATTTTTTAAAAAATGTATTTATAAAGGAATTTGTTTAAACATAATTCATTAGTTTACTAATTAATATATATAATTTTAATTTTTTTGTAATATAATGATTAGATATATGTGCTTAAACACTGAAAACGAATTATTTAATAAGAAATTTTGAGGGTGCTCATGTTCATCAAAGTAGTTAGCACTAGGGGAGCATCGTTAAGATAAATGGAGAAACACTGAAGTACCGTCAAGACAAGTGGATAAACAGAAAAATTATCATTAGGAGCATTTAATCCTTTATTGTATACGAAAACTAGTTTTTTTTATAATAGATTAAGTTACAGAATCCACATTTTGGGAAGATGGGATAAAAACAAATAGAAACGGTTGAGAAGAACTCATACTTTATCATCATTAATACTCGAAGGTATTTTGAACATTTTATTAACGTTATATAGTGCATATACCAACTTTTTGGGCCTAGGCCCATTTCGGTATAAAGAAAACCCAAATCTCTGACATCCTCTTGCTAACTACATTTTTTTTGGTTTCAATCATTCTCTCCTTTTGATCTCCATAACATTAATCTGTAGGAACGATATAAAACGCTTACTTAGATTAACACCATTTTACACCCAATCTTGTTTTCCCTGTCCCCATTAAAAGACCAAAACACGACACACCTCAAATACGGTCTTTTTTGGGCCGGTTGGTTTCTGTTTTCTGGGCTGGCCCACCATACTCTATGCCCCTTTCATGTCTTCTTCCTTCATCTCATTATCCTTTTCGTGGACGCCGCAGTTACACGTTAACATGAAGGAGCAGAGCTCCAACACACACCCAACCCAAATATATTCTGTGTCAAAACTTCTCTCCAATCATAATTTTAGCAAAGCATCATCACAATGTTCTGTAACAAGAAAAAAGATTCATGAAGCAATTATAGCCGCGCCAATAATGAGAGAAACATCAGAATAATTAATATTCTTGTACATGATGTAACACCAATAGCAAATATATAAATATAATAAAACAAACTAGTGAACTTTTTAACGTATGGATTGTGCTTGTAACACGTATACCCTTTGCACATTTTAATTGAGAAACAAGTGAAGTCTGAAATCTCCATTTGCAGGCCTCAGAGTTATTTTAAGCAATATTGCAAAGCAAAAGAAGTTGAAATCAGATGACGCCACAAAAGCTGCTGCTAGCTGCTCTTGATTCAATTTTTTCACAAGACTCCACTCAACAAGACACAACAGAAAACTTCCAACACTTGACTCATTTTTGTACACGAACTTCTCCTTTTTACCCAAACGACACAATATTTGGCTTTTGTTTCTCATTGTCATATTCTTATCTACCCTTTCTGATATCACGTTTGTCTCTTAATTTGATCTTTTGCTGTCAATTCCATGTTGTCTTCTATTGCCCTTGTATGCTCTACTTGCAGGCGCTTGTATAATAAACCTTAATACACTATTTTTACATGCATATTTGAATGAATTATTGAAAAATAGATATGCATGAAATCTTAAACTTTAATTTCATGAGACCATTATACAAAAGAATTTAATTAGAATTATAAATTATGATGGATGGATGGTAAGGTAAGTCAGATTAATTCTAAGTGATTTTTGTTTAGCGGAGGATGTAAATATTGGAGATATATTAAATGACAGCATAAATTAATATAAAAAATATTATAGTATTATTTCACTTGAATGAAGCATAGGCATCTCTGTCAGCAACTTAAGGATAGTTATTCGCAGAAACAGTGGTTGTCCATAAGCAAGTGTCGCCATTTGTTGTTGTTTTCCACATCGTTATTCTTCAGACAAAAGTTAAGGTATTATATTATGAAATATTTTCCCCCTTTACAGACAGATAAATCAACTTCATTCATCATCATATATTATCACTTCTACTTTTTCTGATAAAATATGTCGGCAGGACGGAGGTGGGAAGCCAAATATATACATATTTTATAAACTAATCATTCATAAAATGAATTAGTCTTCCCAGACTTGTCATGCATCATACGTGATCATTAGAAAGTGCAAGATTTAACTAAACACATATTTTTCTGCCGGTTATTTATTTATTTATTTATGTATTGCAATAACTACTTCTCGACCGAAATCTGAATCCCAGCCTAATAATCCGCCATGCACTTATTCAACAAAAAAAACCAGAATCATGTGAAACTATGGATATAATAGAAAACATTAATATTTAATTGTTTATTTTTATTTAAAGAGACCACAAATCTCATGTACAGAGATTGTAATGAAATGAGTAGAATACTAACCCACCAATATCCTTCCTATGAAAAAACAATGTATGTAAAGTGAATTCACACTACCTGTGATTATGCTCATTAAAGAAGGATTTTTCTTTGGAAATGAAATTTTGTGGAGACCAAAACTAGCATGGCCCATTAAAGGCTAAACATTTTGGGACATGGGAATGAATGAAATGGGATATTTTAATTTTGAAAATGTGGGGGTTGGGTCCCACCTTGGATGATATAAGAAAATAATAGAAGAGGAAACTTAAATAGAGAGAGCAGATAAGGGTGGAAGGCACTACCAACTGCAACTGCAACTGCCACCGGAAGGGGGTGGCAGGCAGCTTGTATATATTATAAATATGATTGGAGACGAAAAAGGCGTTTTTGTCCCAATCCTTTCACCAGATAACGTCTTCCTCATTACTTTATTCCTATATTTTAAGACCATTTCCCTAATTAATATCATTCTGTCATCATCAAAATGCCACCAACTTGATCACCATTATTAATAGATTCTACCTACCATTGCAAGTAGCAGAGTAATTCACGTCAACACCTCCACCATATTCCTCAATTCCCATTTTCTTAAATAATAACCAATTCTTCCGGTGGGGAAGATCAGAGCTGCAGAGGGACCCAAGACTATAACCATTCTGCTTCTCCAGTCAAACACCTCGTCTTTATCAACCTTATACATTCATTATCAATTCATAATCAAAATATATAATAATAACAAAAATAATAATTTACTCATGTAATAGACCTAGCTCATATTCTTCCGTAACTTACGCTGAATCATTGCCTTGTTTCATTTCTATATTCTTCGTTGCTGCCCTAAATGGTTGCCTTAATTAATCACTCATCAGATGACTAATGCCACATGGCAAAATGTTCGCCTCACTAACCGATCCTACTAAATTAATCACGCTTTCATTTCTTCCCGTTGCTTGATCGTGTCTGAGAGAGAGTTTTTCTAGTTGTTTTCATCGTTTTATCAGTTTCGGTTTGACTTTGGTCCAGTGAAATGAATTCTTTATATACTATATGTTTATGCATGTGGATGATATTTCATTCAATTCTGGTTGTGTGGGAAAACAATTGTACTCTAATAGCATCTTAATGGTGGTGCTTTTGTGTCAAATCGATTGAATGATCCAACCTTATTAAGCGTGTGCTTTTCTGTGATCCGCTTTAGAGAAAATGCTTAATTAGAGCATGTGAAGCAGTGCTTATTCAGGTGCTATCAAATATATTTTATGGACAGGTTATGACTTGTGAGTTTAGAAAAGGTATTTTATTAAGGAATATTAGTACTAGGGGTGATGAATGTAAGGTTATGACTTCCGACTTATCACGAGGTTTTGTATGAAAAAATCTTCCCAACTAGGTCAATATTCCTTAAATAGATTATAGTATTTTAAAGAATACTTATTGACTCTGGTTGAAGAATATTCTGAGTTTAGAGAAGGTTTATAACTTATAGCCTATTTAGTAATTTTTTTAAAAGATGCTGGATTAATAAAGGTTATGAATAAAATGGGTAATATCAGTTGGTGGTCTAATTACTCGTTGAATATAATGGCTTAACACAGAAAAAGCTTATCGAAAGTTAATTGTTTATAAAAACACAAAAATTAACTGAAAGTATTATGGTAAATATTAGTTTTTTTAATATATTTAGTTTTGTTCATATAATTTTCTTACCTAACTTATTGAGACATAAATTAACATGTTATATCTTCATCTATTACATGGATATTATGAGTGGATCTCTAGTTTGACGTGGTAGTTTTAGAGAAATATTTATAAATTTAAGGTATTGTTAACCTATGCGAGAGGTGTATAGGATTGCACCTCTTAAATATTTATTTTAATGACTTATTGGGAATGGCTTCCGGGGGCAAATGGTTCATATAGAGTAAAAAATGCATACCAATTATAGCAATATAGGGATAATGCAGTGGCGAAAAGAGAAATTCACAATACTAAGCGGAAAACATTTTGTTTGAAGATTGAGTTTGAATAGAATAACATTTTGTTTGGAGATTGAGTTTGTGTTTGAACATAATAACATTTTGTTTGGAGATTGAGTTTAATAACAACTAAGAAAAATCTTATAAGGAGGAGACTCGAGTTAATGAATAACCAATACGGATTACTTAATAACCACATAGAAACACTACTTGACTTATTCTTTGAATGTAGAATAGTTACATATACATGGAATTTATGTAACAAGTGGATAAATATAAAATCTGTGTTACAAAATACCATAATAGATATTTTAATTAATTCGATTCATATTATGAAAATAAAGAGATGAACAAAAAATAACAAAAAATATAAGAATGAAATTATTTTATTTTTTTATGTATTAATGTAAAACAAAGAGCTGAATATATATAAATAATATACTCATTCTAGGTATAACTAAAAAAAGAAAAAAAAAGAAAAATATTACAATCTGAAATTGTCATAAAAAAAAATAAACAGAATTGATCATAATTTGATTCTTGTCATGAAGACAAAATCAAATAATTAATATTTTTTTCTTTCTAACAATTTGATCGTGTCATAAAGACAAAATCACATAATTGATATTAGTTTCATTCTATAAGTCTTGTATCAATGGCCTCTGAAAATTCAACATGTTTGGTGTAAGAAAAGACGGAATAGAATATGAAAAACCATATGCATGACTATGATAAGAAGCATATAAAAATCTAAAAATAATGTTATATTTAAGAATATTGTAGTTGATGTAGAGGAAATATTTGCAAATTGACAAAATACCACACTCTTTTATTTCTTAGAAGATTAAAATTTATACAACAATGTTTCCCTAAACTTTCTCTTACAGATCTGTTCAAATTCGTTCAAGATCCGCTAATACAATCAATACCTAACCAATATAACCAATCATATCTCATGGGATATTACTAAATAAAAACAGATATATAATAAAGAGATACAATAATCACAATACCCCCCTAAAGTTGGAGCGTGAAGATCTCGAATGCCCGACTTGCAAAGTAAAATAATACTGTTGTTTTCCCAATGCCTTGGTAGCCACAATATTGTTCCCATCGGTCATCTTCTCATTTGAATGATTATTTTGATCCTTTAGCAATTTTATCAGCGCTTGGAATTGATCATGGCTTAGCCCAAGAGATTCGACGTCATTTCCAACCAATGTACTTTTTATGGTTGAGCTTTCAGGTATGGCCTGGACTGCATTAACCTGCACAGCACCACGATCTCAGTCTGTCCCTTTTTCTGTTCATTACAATGAGGATTGCGATCCCCTACCACGACCTCCATTCTTTCCGTCAGTGCACGGTCTATCATTGCACCACTCGGGGTATCCAATGAGTGGAAAGCAAGAATTTACGTCATGCCCACCACGTTTGCAATGGGAGCAAATAATTTTTTTGTCTTTCACATGCTGCAGTGAGGATTGCGATCCCTACCATGACCTCCATTCTTTCCGTTAGTGCGTGGTCTATCACCCCACTACTCGGGGTATCCAATGATTGTAAAGCAAGAATTTGCGTCATACCCACTACGTTTGCAATGGGAGCAAATCATTGTTTTGTCTTTTCCATCCACTCCGCCACAAACAACAAAATCCATTACCTTTCCCCTGTCTTCTTTCCTACGTGCCATGGTTTGTACTCGTTCTTCTTAAATTAGAATCGAGTAAACTTTGTTTAGATTCGGCAACGAATCGTGTGCCAAAATATTAGAAAGAACAGTGCCATATACTGTATCATCTAACCCCATAAGAAAGGCATGTACCCTTTCCTCTTCTCATTTCTTTGTCAAGAATCGATCCAACATCACATGTGCATCCTCTACATTTACAAGTTGGTGGGTGATCATAATTTGCCAATGCATTCCACAATTGTTTAAGCTTTCCGTAGTAATTGGCAATGCTCATTCCTTTTTGTCTGCATTCAGCAAGATTTAATTTTATTTGCTGAATTCTTAGTCTATTGACCAATGAAAGCCGGTTGCGAATATCATTCCATAAGTCTTGTACGATCTCAACATGTGAGACTGTTGAGCGGAGAGATGATTCTATGGTGTTTCGAATCCAGGACACCAATAAGGAATTAATGGTTCACTAATCTTCAAGATCAGTTGAGTCATCCATCGACTTCTTGATTGACCCATCAATAAAGCCAAATTTCTTCCTCGCCCTCAAACTCGTTCTTACCGAATGAGCTCATTTATTATAATTTTCGCTCTTCAATTGTACTTGCGTAATCAAAAGACCAAGATTGTTAAAAGTGGTTATGTCATAAGGTGAGATAGTTTTTCGTTGACGGTTGTCATCGTTGGGTTCTTCAGCCATGATTTAATATGTTGGGTGTATATAGGTATGACTTTGATACCATGACAAATACCCCACTCTTTTATTTCTTAGAAGATTAAAATATATACAACAGTGTTTTCCTAAACTTTTTCCTACAGATCCGTTCAAATCCATTCAAGATCCGCTAATACAATCAATACCTACCAAATATAACCAATTATATCTCATGGGATATTACTAAATAAAAACAGATATATAATAAAGATATACAATAATCACAATACAAATGCACGTCTCAATTCCTAGACATGGATTTCTGCACATGGATTACAAATGTATAAAAAAGAAAATGAATTTCACATATTTTGATTAGTGCATTTATCCATCTACATGTATTAGTATTTAGAGATAAAATGTTATGAAGAGGAAAATATTGGTCATTACTGACTAATTATTTTCATACTTGCTCAAAAGTAAAAGTTCTAATTTTCCAAACCAAATATATGTGAAGGAAATGTTTTATTATAATAATATATTTGAAATTGTTGGAAACTAATGAAAAGCATAGAAGTAATTATCCCTTGCTTTGAATGTGTGTTTTTTGGAATCCGGTTAGATTATGCAACTAGATACACCTCGACACTTATATGAAAACTAAAATCAATTAAAGATGCAGCTTAAAGATAAAGAATTTGGAAAAAAAAAACTTGCATATATACATTACATGAAAAAATAAAGAGCAGGTGCAACAAGGATGACCAGGAAAAACTATAGCTAGAAATATAATCAAACCTAAATGATAAATTGATGGAGTAATTGTAAGAAAATAAATAAAATATATTTCATTATGTGACTCATGTGAAATATAATTATGGGTATCTGAATGTGATTTAATAAAATAGAAGGATTTACTGGTAATTATGAGAAGTTATTCACTTTATAAATAGCTTATAGTAATCAACCTAATGGATGTTGATCACAGAAAAGAAATTAGGGTTTTATCTCTACAGTGTGAGGGTTATCTGCTATTGACCATCAAGAAAGTGTGTGGGGAAGAAGAGTAATTGAAAGAGATAGATTGAAAAAAGAAGATTGAAGTTCTTTTGATTAGGTTTCTCATGGATAAAGGAAAGTCTCTCTTACTATCATATATATTATGTGTACATTTTATGTAACTAACATGAGTATAGAGTGCTACTCAACATGTTATATAAAAAGGTTAGAGTACTCCAGTACTCTATTTATTTATATATTCTTTTTATTTATTAAAAAAAGGAATTTTGAAAAAAGATAAAATATCTTAAGTGATATTTTAATTGTACTTAATGCTGATTTTAATTTAATCATGTCCATATTTATTTTATGTTTTCTTTAAACTTTTACCTTTTCATTTATCAGATTAGGAGTTAAGATTTTGATGATTGCTATTTATGGTCTTCACCTTTCAATTTAGTAATGATACTTTTATACAAAATGACCAGTGAAGTTATATAATAAAATGATGTTCAACATTATAAGGAGAAAGATTTTATACACTACGATAACTTCAACCACAAACATCAGCATGAATTAAATCTACAATTTTATATAATAAATAATATTTAAATTTTCATGCATTTGAACATTCTTCTTTCTCTTCTTTTGTCAATGCTAGGAAAGATAATTCACATCCTTATTTTATCCTTTTAGTGCACAACAATGGTAATGTTATGGTCACTTCTTTTGTAGATAAGTAGCTAAAACCTTAATAGCTAATATTATATATCAATTATCTTTACTTAATTGATTATTAAATTCAATCATTACTATTATTTTGTATTTATTTAGCAACCAAAATCTAATTTGATGATTATTTTAGTCACAATTAACAATTATTTTATTTGGTAGCTAAAAATTAGTCTTTAAATAACTTTTTTCTTATATTGATAATTTATATCTTAATCCGCCTAAATTTTTATCTACATTATATTTACTTAATCGATAATTTCATACTAAATAATAATTTTACATTGCGTAATAAAAATAATTATCAAACACATAACCCACTCATTTTGAATTTGTCATCATAGGATTTTTTTTTTTTAACTTATTCAAGGATATACATATTTTTTTCAAATAAGATAATACATTGAAATTGAATAAGAGTATAGTCGATGATAAAGTTTAGTCTTTACATATTTAACATAATTATATATACAACTGAAATTCAATACTACGAAATGTTAAATAATAATTTTAAGAACTCATTATACCACATTAATAGGTTTTAATGAAACTTTTTTTTTATCAGATTTTGGTCTTGAATTTAACACTTAATAAATAGTCTTTGAATTTTGCATTCATCTAGGCGAATTTTTTTCCTCAATTCACAAATCAACAACCTGTTGAATAGTGACCCACAAGAAAAACATAAATAATATTGTAAAATCACAAACGTCAACTCATGAATCAAAACCTCAAACACAAAAACCTTCAAACCTTCCAATCCTAAATCCCTAACCTCACTTTTTAAACAAATGTTTACCCTTCCATTTTAATCTTACTGCCACGAAACTTTTTGTCCCCATGACTAAACGATCTATAAAGGTCAAATACGAGGTGGCGAGGTGACATAAGAGTGAGGCAACGATGAAGTGTTTTGATGGCATGTAAATTTTCAAGCGACTTGTTGATTTGTGCATTGTGGAGTGTTGATTTTTATGTTTTCTTTTTTCTTCATATTTTCAAAACCTTTTTTTTTTGTTGACTTTACATAGCTAAAAGATTTGTAAGATCTTAGAACCACTAGAAATGTCCAAGGAAGATTATTTTACCACGTAATAAGTCAACCTACTGGTACTCTAGATTGTTTAATAAATTTTTTTATCAGCAAAAGACATACACTTTATATAAATATTTACAAAACACAGTGTTCTAACCCATTTCCAATAAAAGTTAAACACAATGGATATATTAAGCAAAACCGAGACATGTAAGTTATTTCTAATGGGCTACATATGTCACAAGAAAATATTTGGTTACTTATTCTAGACAAGCCTCTCTACAATGAAAACTACTCTCTAGCCTAACATTTCATGCAAATTAAAATTCAAGTGGTAACAGTAAAGAAACATAAAGATTTAGGTCGGAGCCATGTGGACACTCCAATCTATCTATGTTGTACATTGAACCTGTGGACCTATTATGTCATTTGCATAATCATCTAGCCTAACTTTGTAGTCCTGCATGTAGGGGTTAGTCACAGACCATAGCCTATTACCTATCTATAGTCCTTAGCCCTTCCATAACCAAGTAAGTGCCTAGATGGATAAACTTGATAAAAATTTAAAATTTCCAACGTGTGTGAGGTTTACAGTGTCACATTTTATCCTCCATAATATTATTAGCGGTTTTAATATAAAGAAGTCAACTATAAATTTAATTTAAAAACTAGCTTACTAAAGCTAGCTTAGTAAGGTGAGTATAGGGAGAAGTTAAACCATTATAAAATCCAATAATTGAAAGAATAAAATGGGAAAAATGTTATTGAAGAATTTTTTTTTGTTTTTTTTTTGAAAGGGTGAATGATTAAGATCAATAAAAAATGGTTAAGCAACTAAAAATGAAATTCATGATAAAAAACTAAAATAATAATTTATTCCAAATTTTATGTCAAAGTTAGACTAGTGGATGATATGACTACTAACCTTATCTTTATATTATGTTTACATATACTAGATACTTGATGATAAAAACAAAATACATTTAGCCGAAGAAATGTAGAAATTGGGATTAATAAAATTTTTCATTTAGCTATCTAAGAGTGAAAAAATCAACAAAACATTTAACCCCGTAAAATAACAACATTACAAAGAGGAATAAATTACTCCAAAAATAACGTTAAAAAGATTATTTCCCATCTTCACATTTATTTATTTTTAATCTAATGAATTTATAGAATAACAAATCTTTTACCATTAAATTAAAAATTAAAAAAATTAAAAAGAGAGAGTTATAAAATTAATTATAAAATACCTTTATCCCTCTTTCTTAAAGAAAATATAACTCGGAGAAGGAATCTAAAAAGCTTTACAAAAAAGTAGCAATCAACTAATTCCGTGTGAAAGCTCAGGGGGCTAAAATTATTATTAGCGTTAAATCTTAAAGTAGCTTCTAAGTACACTAATTAGTTTATTTATTAATGCGCCTTTAGTTAATTTTTCGAAAGTTCAAAAGGTGTTTGAAAGTGTATTTTCCGCTAACTTAATGAGAAAAGTTGTTTAGAAATACACTTTCTGTAAAAGCTTGGCTATTAACTTTGTTCGCAAAAACGGTGTGGGGAACATGGGCGACTCTGAAGAACATGGTCTGAACCTGACAAGCCACCACCTTCGCCAAACAAAAGCTTAAAATATCAAATTATCAATAAACGTGAACCTCCTACGCCCAACACTGCCTGGGCAACACCTGCTATATGTTTAAATTTTGTATCATATACTTGTTGAGATCACTTCTTAGCCTTCTACTTCTCTCAAATTAAAATGCATTCACTTTGAGCCACTGAGGAACATGTTTCAACAAAAACCGCCTGAAGGAATAAGGATACCCGACAATGTCTTATGCCAATTAGAGAAAGAGTAGATTCTCGTTTTTAGTTCCTCAACATCACCCAACATCATCATGCGCTCTTTGACCTCTCACAATAACTTACTGCTACAGCATATCAATCCTGCTAAAATAATATGTCTATATATAAGAAATTTTTTCGTATTATAAACCTTGGGTCCCGTATTAGATAATTTTAAAATATTGCCCTATATGCATAATTAAAAAGAATAATACACCTTATCTATTACTTTACATAGTTACATATATTTTAAGATCTATACTACAATAATCAACTGATTATGTTCGTATAATATTGCATGTTGAAAAATTAAAAAGAAAAGGTCAACATATAAAGGAAATGATACGAATTCACGGGTCTATGAAATTAAATTTTATGAAAAGGAACTAGTGGGGTAAAGTACAATCTTAGATATAGCTTGCAGTGGGTGAGTCAAAGATTTACGCGTAACTCGGATGTAAAATGTGAGATATGTAGAGCAGCCAAAAGCACCTTTAGACCACGCAGTTCTGAAAAGCTTTTGGTAGCAGCCAAGTCCAATTAAGGCAGCAAGCAGCCGCTACCAGTTGGCTCCAAAGTCTCAAATTTTTCTTTCACCCAAACCTAATGTGGTCACTTCCCACCTTAAAATCTTGCTCTGAAAAAGATAAAATTAAGTAATTAATGTGACACTATAACAGTAGAAATCTCAGATCTTTTATAAATTAATCCACTGTTATTGACTTCTTCAACATTCCTGCTTTCACTAATTCTGATTAGTTGGTTTAGTTACTCTGCTGCATTATATAATATTTCCTAATTCGATCCGTCTTACTTAGTGTTTTAGAGTTGTCAAATTTTCTTCTATCAATTCATGCACACCAAGATTATAATTCCTTTTCCATTTTGAATTCCTTTTGCTTTTTCACCCATCTTGGACTGTCTTGTCTACGAAGTCCACGCCACCTTAAATAATCCCAACATTTAATATATCAATTTCTTATTGTTATATATAAAATTGTCACTTAATCACCATACCCCATCTCGGTCCTGGTCCAGCACGTAATAATTTAATCGGTTTCAATAAAAAAATCAAAATTTAAACAAAACCTTTTCCTCCTTCTCCTCTTTCTCTCCCTTCCCATCTCTTGCATGTCAAGTATAAATAGATGACATGAGAGCCACCTTTCTTCAACCAAAAATCTATACCCCTCTCACCAGTTCTCTATATATAAGCCATTCATATATCCCTTGTCGATAAAAATATACATATATAGACATACATAGAAATGGTTGCGCCTTGTCCAACTTCCATGATGGTAAGAACCAAGAAAACAAAGGCCATGGGAGTTCCGACGATCGACCTTTCATTGGAAAGGTCGAAGCTGTCGGAACTAGTGGTGAAAGCATGTGAAGAATATGGTTTCTTCAAGGTGGTGAACCACAGTGTGGCAAAGGAGGTAATTTCACGGTTGGAAGAGGAGGGAACGGAGTTTTTCTCCAAAACCTCCTCGGAGAAGCGTCAAGCAGGCCCTGCCAATCCTTTTGGCTATGGCTGCAGAATGATTGGCCCCAATGGCGATATGGGTCACCTCGAGTATCTCCTCCTTCACACCAATCCTCTTTCCGTATCTGAGAGATCCCAAACCATAGCCAACGACCCTACCAAGTTCAGGTACTCACTCATTAATTTCAAAACTCTTCTTTTCTCAATAACTTCAGCATAACGGATTCCATATCTGCCTTACAAATTTTCATACCATATCCATTAATACATGCTGAAAATAGTAATACTGTAATCATAGACTAAACAAACTTGTTTACATAATTTTTTTTTTTGTCACTGTTAAGTTTTTGCGACACTAGTATTACTATAGGAACAGTTTAAGGTTTGCTACTAGGATATAATAATTACTGTTTATTGGCATGTGTGTGAGAGGGATAGGGAGAAAGCCAGGGTGGGGGCTCTGTGGGGATATAGGGTCGGGAACAAGCCCTTGTGTTTCTTAAGAGCCAAGCAGGGTGGTGGCTGTTTTAGTCCGTAACTCTGACGAAATTCACATAGCTTTTAACTTTTTTTAGCCATGTATTTGATAGCTTTATTTTTTTCCTTTTGCGATAACATTTCACAGGTTTGAATAAATTAGAAAACAATTATTATGTCTTAATACAAACAAGAGAATTTAACATGAAAATTAAAATAAAAAATTATTCAAGAGATTACTATAATATTTATCGGTGTCTACATTCTTGAGAGGACATCTTTCTTTTACATCGGAAACTGCCGGCTGCGAACATTACAGTTTTTTAATATTTAGTTGTTTAACAACCTCCTTTTTTATAAAAAAAAATTACCTCACCAATATATATAGTTTTTTTTTTTTTTTCGTGATTACTTGATATTTAATATAAAGACTTCTACTCGTTTACATTACTCGTAGACCATTCTTATTAGGAAAAGGGATCATCTAGAAATCTATTCATTAATAATATTTTTCTTTTACTTTATTTACATATATATAGTTTAATGGGCTCTGTCTACCACTTTCCGTGTATAATAAATAAAGTAAAATAACAACAATTATGCTAGCTTATTTTATGAATTTTCTATCCATTAAATATGAATATTTGAGTTGAAAAGGTGTAAGCAACACGTGCACAAACAATGACCGTGTCAAAGAACCTTAATTAATTATTGGTTAAGGGGTACAAATCCTGACTGGTTTGCAGTTCGATTTTCCGGTTTAAACATTTAAAATGCTTTAAAATACGTTAAATACATTTCAAAATACCGTTATACGTAACAATTATTGTGTTTGAGACATTATTTTTTATGTATTTTCTATAATTGTTCATTAAGCAGCATCTTCAACATTAGAATTAAAAGTTTAATAAAATGTTTTTAAAAGCTATATATAATTATATTCTCTTTTTCCTCTTTTTCCGCCTCCTCTAACCTGAGATGGGTGTGTATGTGTCATTTTTCTTCTTTAAAATGCATGGGAATTGGCAGCAGCTAAAACTGTTTTTGTTTATGGAACACACTTTCGATGTGTGGTGGCCAACACATAGAATAGACTAATATTATTGCACAACAATCACGTTATTTATTGGGTTTACCATAAGTCATTACGTGGCACAAAATTTATTTAAATTATTGTGAAGTGAAATAGTTCTGAAGTAAACTTTTATTGAAAGAAAAAGACCTAAAAGTTTCTTTAACTCTACCCTTTTTGGAATTAGAATCAATTCCTCATATACGGTACTATAAGACCATTCCAAACAAATAAACATAAACATTTATATAAAATTATAACGTGAATTTGTATCTTCAAGATCAATACTTGGACGCTTTGTATAGGTAGAAAGTACCCTTCTGTAGGAAAATCACGCGCATAACTTTGGCTTCAAATTTCTTATCTGAAAAGGCTACGTGTATATACAACATGTGGTTATAACCTTGGTTCAGCACAGTATTAACCAGAAAGGACAGTACAAAGTTAATGTAACAGCTTCTGTTATTTATGCTGAGTGGCACTGGTCTTTATTCATATTGTGGAGCCACGTTGCCCACTTTTCCTAGCATGCCCGTACAAAGCCAGTGACCATATATCTTCATGTCACTGGAAGAAAATGGACCAAATATTGGGCTAACACTGCCATAGAGAAACAAACAACTCACACAATCAAATCAAGAATGCAGAAAGGAGGTTTTTTGTTATTTAAAAAGGAAAAGTGATGTTAAATCATTAGATTCTCCATGTGTCTTTGCCTGCTAGGATCTGGTAACATAAGAAAAGAGGCATGTTTAGGTACAGTTGAGATAGCTTTTTAACCTATAAATAGAGTTGAGTAACGACCCTGCATTTTTTGCTTTGAATTGCAGTTGCGCCGTGAATGATTATATAGAAGCAGCTAAAGGACTAACATGTGAGATTCTTGATCTTGTGGCGGAGGGTTTGTGGGTCCAAGACAAGTTCTCACTCAGCAAGCTCATCAAAGAAGTCCACAGTGACTCACTCCTCAGGATCAATCAGTACCCTCCCGTGAGCCTAAAGGGCAACAAGAACTGGGACACGTCCAAACTTGAGCCACATCAACTCCAGAACCAAAATAATAATATTAATAATAACAGTAACAACAATAACAACATTGGCTTTGGAGAGCATTCTGACCCTCAGATCTTGACCATCATGCGATCCAACGACGTGGATGGCCTTCAGATTTCCACCCACGATGGGTTGTGGATCCCTGTCCCCCCTGACCCTAATGAATTCTTCGTTATGGTTGGTGATGCCCTTCAGGTTGGTTTCTAATCAACTCAATATCACACTCATAACCACGATTACCATTAATCAACTTCTCATTTCTTTCAATGGAATGAATACTATACCTTAGTTAATATGTCCACAAAGAGAGATATTTAGCTACTTTTAAAGTTCATACATGATTTAATCCATTCCCCACATGTCTTAGGCATAAAAAGTCCCATTCAAGTGATTTCACTATGCCTTTCAAAATTATTTGAATATCATTTTGCTAGCAACGAACGACATAGTAACAAGTTTGTTTGATATGTTTGTATACTTTTTCTTAGGTTTTGACAAATGGAAGGTTTACAAGCGTGAGACACAGAGTATTGACGAACGCAAGAAAGGCCAGAATGTCGATGATGTACTTTGCAGCACCACCGCTGAATTGGTGGATCAGTCCACTGCCGAAGATGGTGACACCCCACAATCCAAGTCTCTATAAGCCCTTCACATGGGCTCAATACAAGCAGGCAGCATACTCTCTACGACTGGGAGACACTCGCCTTGATCTCTTCAAGATCCAACGACAACAAGATACCCATCTCGCATCTGCTTCTCCCTGACACTTTAGATCGCATTCATTGTGAATATTCTTCCACCACCTAATCTTAGTCAACAGAGAGCAGGACTTGGAGTTTCACACAATACCTCCTTTCTCTCTCTCTCTTCTTTTATATTTATAGTTTCAGAGAGTTGTAAAAGCTCACCGTTAGTGATTTACATTGGTGGGAAAGTATTCCACCTACTAGTTGCTACTGCTGTAAAATATAGCCAACCTTTGAATTCCTATATACAAGGGTATTTTGACGTAATGAATCATGATCTATGAATTCAGCACAACCATCATAGCTGGGTCAAGGCCCTTGGTACAGAGCCACCGGATCTAATAATGCATAAAGTTTTAAAAAATAGCCATTTGTGTATTTATTATCTCATAGTTTGACTATGTACATTTAAACGAGTTCAGGTAGAGTAACTTCTAGCACCTGTTAAGGCTTATTAAAAAATAATGATTAAATTAAGGTTTGGTACTTGATTTGTGTTGGAAAAGTTGGAATCTTTCTTGTTGAATAAGTATAACATGTAGCATGTTTAATCTTTTTCTTTATTTAAAACATAAAAACACATGAAGCAACCGGAGACTGATATTCTGGTCTTCGTTGACACTGACAGAAGAGAAAGCCAGCTACTAGAATTTGAAAGTCAACGTAGTTTTTGACGGAGAGTAGAAAACTGGAATCCAGATCTGTTCTGTCTACTACACATAAATATAGCTGTTGACCAGTCAAAGTCAGTTTTTCTAAGTATAAAAAAGCTATTGTTTTCCTGAAAGTGCAGTAATTTGTACATATTTTATATTTTAATGCTAGTTCTTTAGACTGGTAGACTTATTTGGGCGGAAATAGATAAATCACGTATCAACATGTCTAATTTCATTAGAACTGTGCAAAAGACATAGCGACATTTTATCGTTCTAGTGTTTTGTTTCCTCTTAAGGTTTTAATTCAGCAAATTCCTGATAAAACTGTATAGGACGAATGCTTTTAAGTTTTTGAAAACACATCATTAAGTGTTTATAATTTTGTGTATATATTTTATGAATAAAAGGGAAATGAGTTCATCTATAATAATATATTTTTTTAAACGCGTTTTAAAATGTTTTGAATTAGTATCAGGTTTAAAAATGAAGTTTTATAAAAGTAAGATGAGTTGAAAAGAATCAACACATGCCGTCATCTTAAGTTGTACAAAAATGTTTTTACCGTTTACACGTTTAGGATTTCGGGAGAAATATAAAAAGAAGGGATAGTAGGAAAGTATGATTTTGAACAACCATACAAGATTTCAAAGGTTGTAAAGTAGACATCTCATAATAGTGTGGTAGAGTTGATAGAATGAGAGCTATGCTTAATATAGTGGGATTGACCAAGTCTTTTTGGACAGAAGTAGTTCAAAGTACTTGTTATATGATAAATCAGAATAACGATAGATAAATGGAATGACAAACTTACTAATTATTCTTCCTTACATATATTTAGTTGTCTTGTGTACGTGATGTACAACCCTCAAGAAAGAAAAAAGTTGGATCCAAAATCTATGGAATGTGTATTCTTCGGTTGTGTTGACAATGTGAAGGGATATGGCATGTGGGATCCCACTATCCACAAGGTTGTTGTTGTTAGTAGTGATGTAATTTTTGCAGGCAGTGATGTAATTTTTGTTGATGAACTCCAAAACGAGAAGACAAATGACAACTTTACAAAGGTACTACCATAGTACATATATAGAAGAAACCTCTGAATGATTCTTAAGTTAAAACATGAGCATGAAGAACAAGAGACAAATTATGCTAGTAATGAAGGATTTCAGCGATCAACACGGGAAAAGGTTAAACCATCTTAGTACTTATAATATTTTATGACAACCCAAGATGTGTATTGTCTTTTAAATGAAGAAATAAAACCTTCAACTTTTCAAGAGGTTGTAAGTGATTCAAATGCTTCATTATGGATGACAACGATGTGAAAAAAGAAATAAAGACTCTTCACAGAAAGCAAAACACAAAAGCTTATTGAACTTTCAAAAGGTTGGAAAATCATTACTTGCAAATGAGTCTATAAGATCAAATGAATTAGCAATAGGCAGTGGAATGATATTGTGCTAGATAGATAGCAAAAGAATATGCTCAGAAAGAAAACATGGACTTTAGTGGGATATTATCTCCAATCGTAGATTGATAACAATTATATTGTTTTAGCCTTGTATGTTGCATTTGATTTACATCTCGATTAATTGGATGTAAAAGCTACTTTTCTTTATGTAGAATTTGACGAGAAATTTGTACACCCCACCAAAATAAAACATGCAAACAACTAAGTATTTTACTAATCATCATTAAGGTTCTTCAGCATAAAATTATCCTTTAATCTAAAGTATTTCAAAATCATACATTTAGAATTCTAGTTAGACCTATTTATAATACATTTCTAAATTTTTTTCAAAATAAGTCCTATCACTACCAGCATCACTCAACCAAAGTGATTCTCGCAGATCTATCTACAGCACCATCTGCTTCCGTGTTAAAAACACGATCATCATAGACAGATATCAAAAGACAAGCACAACAAAATAAAAGGTAAGCTAACCAATTTTAAGCAATTCAAAGTCATTCAATCAAGTGCAAAGTTTAACACAACTCAAACACCTCAGGATTATCTATCTTAGCCTCATTACCATTATAAGACATTGACACACTATAGACTCGACTCTACTTCTGGAAGACTTGTGCATTAAATAAATCTCGAGATATGCACCTGTCATACAACTTCAAACTATGAATTCACAATCTTGCATGACAAGGTTAATCCCCCTGAGACTTTTCTGACCAACTATATTTCAAGTTGTAGTCACCAAGTTCAGACCTCCTTCAACTCTCACCACCTAGTAATGATCATCTATTTGATTTCTATTACTGGTAGAGTTAGGATATCAATCGTTATTGATCATATCCTTAGACAATGCACTTCCTAAGGCACAAGTGTTTTCTTTCCTGAAAACACTATGCTTAGATCTTGACCATCTCCATCAACACTTTAACAATATCTCCTCATAATATAGATCTCTACTCATGCATTCATTCACTTTTCAATGTCAATCTCAATTTAAAAAATGAAAGAAATAACTAAACCATCAATACAATTAAATTTATATTATTAATTAATCTATTATATTAAATTCATACATTGTATTACAAAAGAATCAAATAATCAAATCAGAATGGCCAAAAAAAAAAAATTTTTTTTAGGGTTTATGTTGAGCGAAATTTTCTTGCTTGAGCGAGAATCACCCTCTCCCCCTCGCTTGAGCGAAAATCCTCTTGCTTTCGCCAAATAGTCCAGAGAGTACTCTCGTTCCAGGGTCATTCTCACCTAGGTGAAATTGCACCCGAGAGCACCTCTCAGATTTTCAAGTGAACTCGCCTAGACAAGAGTGCCTAGCTTAGGCATGTTATGTAGAAAAAATAGTAGTTCAACATATGAATTATGCAATTTTTACTACCTCAGAGCTAGCATGCATGTCTTAGATGATTAAATATAGGCAAAATCAACATGCATACACGATGAATGATCTACCCTAATACAGACTATCTACTCAGCAGATCAACATACCATCAATGTTCACAGCCACCTCATACATGCAAAATCAAATCAACATCATAAAAACTAAATCCCAATTTCAGACCTGCAGAGAACTTTCATAGATGCATTTTCACAGATACTACAATCATTACTTATCAAACCCTAACCTACATTCACACATAAATAAGAAGAAAGGTAGGTCAATTTCCCTTACCTGAATCAAAGCGGGAGTCTCTATTAGAGCTCCATTAGCCTAAAATTCTTAGGAACTCGAACCTACACCAAAGGACCTCTGATCAACGATTAGACTAATACTCTAGGAAACTGAGCTCCCAGAGGCACTGTTTGATGACTCAGAGGCCACATGAAAGCTTAAACGGCAAAGAGGAAAATAAAAAACCTATCTGGCTCCAAGAGAAGAGGGCAAAAAAACGAACATACTCTAACATAGGTTCTAATTGCATAGACTTGCTCTGTTCTTTGTCACGAGTCTAATGGTGGGCTCCACTTGAGAAATTGATGAAAGATGGACGCAAAGGCTTAGAGAGAAGTTATAGGAAAGGAAGGGGCAAAGGTTTAGAGAGATGGTGGCTCAAGTGAAATTGAGACCTGACTACTAGCTTTTTCTGCAAATAATTGTTTTCAGTTTAATCATAAAATAATCAGGTGTTTGTTCCACTTTTACCACTTCTAGTCAAATGACAATTTTCTAGGCTGTTACAAAATTTATATGCTACAGCCAAAAAGCTCTAAAGAACGAGAAAACTTGGTGGTTCGTAGGTTAACTAGATCTTTTCTTATGGTTTAAAACATATGCCCAGATGTTGGTACAAGAGATTTGATTCATTCATTATTAGATTTGGTTATAACAGACTGAGTTTAGACCATTATACCTGTTATAGTAGATTTGATGAGAATAACTTTATGATCTTGCTTTTGTATGTGGATGACATGTTGGTGGTAGGTCTCAACAAAACTCGAATCTAAGAATTGAAGGCATAATTGGCTATAGGAAGTTTGATATGGAGGACTTCGAACCAACAAACAAGATTTTAGGGATGCAAATTCATTGAGATAGAAAAGATAGAAAGATTTGGATTTCTCAAAAGAATTACTTACTGAAAATCTAGTGGTGCTTCAATATGCAAGATTGCAAGCCAATTCCTACCTACATTTCTTTCAATAGTAAGATATCCTTAAGTATGAGTCCTAGCAATGAAACAATGATGATGAAAATATCTTGACTATCGTATGCACTTGCAGTAGAAAGTCTTATGTATGCCATGACGACTTGTATAAGACCAGACATTGCAAAAGTAATAAGAGTAGTTAGTAGATGAAGTGTTATTGAGACAATCCTTAAACATATCAAAGGAACCTCATGTGTTGCATTATGTTTCAGAGGATCAAAATTAGTTTTCAAAGACCATGTTGATTCTGATTTTGCAGGTGATCTTGATAAAAGGAGATCTAGTACTAATTATGTGTTTACAGTTGCAGGAGGGACAATAAGTTGTCTATCCAAGTTATAGGATGTCGTAGCTCTACCAATTATAGGAGCTAAGTACATGGCAACTACTCAAGCATGCAATAAAGTTATTTGAATTCAAATGTTAATCGAGGAATTTCGACACAAGTAGCGGAAACTTGTTATATATAGTGATAGTCAAAGTGTCATATACATTGTAATGAATCCTACCTTTTATTTCAGGATAAAGCACATAGGTATATGCTACCATTCTATTTGAGAAATAGTTGAGGAAGAAAGTGTAGTTATCAAAAGATTCACATTAATGAAAACGTAGTGACAAAGTCGATTATCGATAAGTTTATATGGTTCGATCCTACTATGACCTATAAAAAATAATTAACATGATGACAAAAGATGAAACATTGTTTATTTAATTAATTTTATCAAAATTTTGAAGTGGGAGAATGTGAAAAGTCATACATATGAAGAAATTTACTTTGATATTTACTTTTTATGTTATAAATGGAACATAGTGTTTTCTCGTGAGATACCAAAATCTCTTATTTTTATTTTCTAGTGCTTTAAAGTTTAAGAGAAAAATTAAAAGAAAACTAGTTTCTTTTCTCTACATAGTTGTTTTTCCTACTTTTAAGGAAATATATTATTGTTTTCTACTTGAAGATAGAGAGAAGGTTATTGTAATTTGTTTTCCTTTAACAAAATTATATTATTGCTTATTGCCTGAAGTATCACTCTTCTTATCTTTTATTCTAGTTTTGAGTTCTTACAGTGTTACTTTGATATTCAACATTGTGAGAATGCTATATGCATCCAAGAACTTGAATATAAAACACTTGCGAGATAAGAAAGAAGAAAGATGGTTGGATCTACATTGAAGATCAAAATGGGGCTAAACAAGAAAAAAAAAAAAAACTGTTGGAAATAGCAATCAAAACAATAATAATCTAACCTTTTCACCATGTCCTTAAGATTAATCCCTTAAATTGATCTTAATATCCTCATGGATTTGTCTCTAGTTTTCAGTGAATGGATAGTAGTGTACAGTTAAAAAAAAAAAAAAAAAAAAACTGTTGGAAATAGCAATCAAAACAATAATAATCTAACCTTTTCACCATGTCCTTAAGATTAATCCCTTAAATTGATCTTAATATCCTCATGGATTTGTCTCTAGTTTTCAGT
>Ga0209700_100860_pt1 | contig 61291 bp, 50 predicted proteins | sample SiratroredBW_FD_187528 | JGI IMG/M metagenome (GOLD analysis project Ga0209700, IMG submission 187528) | Root nodule microbial communities of legume samples collected from California, USA - Siratro red BW (SPAdes) (version 2) | ecosystem: Host-associated > Plants > Roots > Nodule | place: USA...
CCCCCCAAAAGTAGGGATGTGGTAGAGATTTTTATGGGATTGTGGGAAGTTAGAGAGCTGAAAGAGTCTCTTTTTTATTATTATTACTTTTTGAATTTTGTATTTTTGTTTTATTTTATATATTATTTTTATTAACATTTTTTGTTATTTTTAAGTTTACATGAAGTCATCAGAGAGCAGTTCAGAAAGTTGGAGACTTTGACTGAGTAAACAAAGATGCATTCTCAAACGGTCTTTTTTAATATTCTTTTTTACTTCTTTTTTTTATTTTCGTTTTTATTTTATTTTATTATTATTTTTTATTTTCTTTTTTTTATTTTTATTTTAAAAAAATGCTTAATTGATTAAATTTAACTTCTTTTTTTTATATCTTTTTATAAATATCTAAACTAATCAAATATTATTTATTTTGTAATAATTCCTAAAAAACATTTTTTTAATTTATTATTTTTGAATTTATTATTATTTACCCGGACGAAATCGGGTGTTGACAACAAGAATGGATAGTTGAATTGTGTATCTAAGATTTGTGAAAAAAATTCATAAAATAATGTCTGATAGAGTTAAACAAACAAAGTTTAAGCTAGCCAAGCTCACTCTCAAGTTGTTTCTCTTGAAAGATGCATTTAACGAAGCTTGTCAAACCCAAGTTCAACAAGACAGGCGCATTGTCTAAAAGTTTTTGAAAACACATTTTCATAAAAACTCTCATGCTTACATTAGTTGCAAATAAATAACATGCAATATAAAAAAGATAACGGTTATGTAAGTTAATTTATGCTAGTTTGTTTGTAAAACTCAAACTACATTAAGTTCTTAACTAACACGATCAAGGTTCCACTAGCACATACTAGTGTTGCAAGTTACAAGACAAGTATTATTTAGACACAACCATTTTTGGCTAAACTATAAGTATTATTTTGGATACAACCACTTATGGCTAAGCACGGGTATTGTTTGGAACACAATTACTCCTAGCTAAATCTATAAGTATTCTTTAGACAATAACTTTTGGCTAAACACGAGTATTCTTTGGACAATACCACTGTTGACTAAACACTTTATTTACGCAAAGGTTGTAATCTAAACAATCACGAGTTTCACTCACTAAAAGAGAAAAGTGTCATAAGATAGGTACAAGATTATAAACACTCTTTTAGATAGATATGAACACAAACAATATTCTTTTTCAGAAATAGAAAGTAAGAATTTCTTAATATTACTATAGCTCATTCTTGTATTTGTTGTAAGCGTTTCATTAACCTTTCTTCTTCATAGAGATCTTCTTTATATAAAGCTAAAAAGAAAAAAATTGGTAGAAATCCTTCTGGGTCTGATGTGAGGTTATACACCTCATCTTCTTCATTTATCCATAATCACATTTAAGCAAGTAGACACACTAAATGGTTTCCATGCAGCCTTAAATGCACGTGACTTGTTTATGTAACTCCTCTAATGTATGCCATAACTTGTTAGACTTAGGGTAAGTGGTTTTTTTCATCTTTAGCATAAAGCATATGATTTGGTAGAACCTGTTGACTTCCATAAAATTGTCATTCTACCTTTTTGTAAAAGATGTTTACAACTTCAAGCAGATTCATAAAAAGATTTCGATATTCACATATCAAAACAAGATAGTTTTGAGAGAAATAAAAAGATAAACATTCCTTACGCATAAAGAATAAACATTTATAAGTTCTTAACGTGCACCATAAATCTTAAATTAAGTAACAACTTCACCTATCTCGATAAAACTTATCAAATAAAGTATACAAACAAAGTGTTCGCGTCTATTCAACCATAACACTTGCATTTGTTTAGCCAAATAAAACATTTGACGAGACCTAATAATTTTACATTTTATTGTTAAGCACATAACTGAAATACTTTCTTTTTCTTTATAATGGATTAATTTAATTGTTTTAACTCGTTTATCTCGAATATATATAAAAATAAGTTACGTTATTCTATATTTCATTATTCATATTTGTTATGATATATGGTACAACCAAATTCCTTTATATCTTAAAAAAACTAATAAAAACTAATACTGATGTAATTTTGTTATGATGTAATACTGATGTAAATATCACAAGATTTTCAACATCTTCGTCCATTCTCCTTTTTAATCATTTATCTATCCTTAAACTCTAAGTATGTTCTTTTAATCTCCTATACAAAGGACACGCAACTTCATTTTCGCAAGAATTAAAAAAAAAAAAAAAAAAAAAAAACTCAAACACAATCCTACCTCTCTCCTTATATTTTTTTCCTGTTTTATATTATTTATTTGTTCTTATAAACTTGTTTTATTGATCTTTGAATTTTTTTTTAAGAGAGGTGCCGCATATCTTAAATGGTAACGTTTTTTTTTTTTTATCAAAGAAAAATGGTAATATATTGGTTATTCATATTTACAAAAAATGCCTACGAAAAATATATCCAATATTAAATATTAAAATATAAATAAGTTTAAATTCAATAATTAAATTATAGTCCTAAAAAATATATTCTAAATTTAAGTTGTATAAATTTTAAATAATATATATCACTACAAGGAAAAATCTATTTATAGATCAATTTTTAGTTACTAAATAAATGGTTGTTAATTGTGACTAAAATAATTACCAAATTAAGTTTTAGTTGCTAAATAACTATAAATTAAAAGTAATGATTGAATTTAGTGATCAATTAAGTTAAAATAAAATAATTGATATTTAACATTAAATACCAAGGTTTTAGTAACTTATATCATTAGATTCTAAATTGGTATCTAATTAAGTTATAGACTAATTTAGAATATAATGGTATAAGTGACTAAAATATTCATAGCTAATGTTAGATACTAACTATCTTGACTTAATTAGTCACTAAATCCAATCATTATTTTTATTTTATAGTTATTAACAACCAAAACGTAATTTGGTGATTATTTTAGTCACAATTAGTAACCATTTTATTTTATAGCTAAATTTTGGTATCTGAATAACTTTTTTCTTATAGTGAGTATATTAAAGTAGAGAAATAAGGATTTTTACAATATGGTTATAAATTCATGAATAATGTGGGTCATCACAATATATATGAATTTAATTTATGTGGACAACTTTCTTATATAGTTTAAATTTCAGACTAATTATAGGTTTACAAATTTATTTCCGTACGACTTGTGCTGATAAAAAGAAAAAATTCGCTACGACTTAGGTTTGAATAATGTTTCAACGTTTTTAGTGTTATATATGAACGCTTTCATGTTATGTTTGGATACTTTTAATATTATGTTTAAGTAACTGAACAATAAAATCTTATTTTTCATGAAAAGCAAATGAATTTTTTATTAAAATGAAATATCATATCCAAACACGCAAATATGTAAAAAAATTACTAATACATAAATTAATATGTAAAAAATAATATGGGAATGAACATAAAAATTACATAGTAAAAATTAGTTTTGGTTATAATTAAATAAATATGAGTTACATCTAATGACAAAACACTAAATAAGTACAGCAAATTCAATAATAAAAATAACTTTTTTATGTTTTTGATATAAACAACATAAAAATCAAATTACATCTTCTTATTTAATAAATAAAATTTAGAATAACTTTTAATTTGATATTTTTTTTATTAATATATCATTTATAGACTTTGTACAATATGTCGAGGACTACGATTATGGCAATTATTGATGTAGGGAATCAATAGTCTATTATTAAGGTGAGAAAAGATTAAGTTACGTATGAAGTTAAGCTATTTTATATTACTTGATCCATCACAATTTATGCTTATGTAATTTAGAATTTATTTTTAAATATAAAATTTTATATTTTGAAAGTGTATTTTAAATGGTGCACTACAAAAAAAATTAAAATTACATACGGGCAAAATCTGTATGTAATGGCCAAAAATCCGTATGTAATCATTTTACATATGGATTTATATACAGATGAAAATCCGTATTTCGTATGTAATTTACTGACAGAATATTACATACGGATTTATTCTGTATGTAATGAATATTAAATGAAGACGATGAGTATGAGGAAATACTAGCAAATAAACCCCTTTATCCAATTCTTTTACACAACAAGCTCATTCATTTTGGTCTGAGTTGTGTAAAATATTCAGTTTGATCTCGAAGAAGGCATATGTTTTCATAATGAAGATGCTAACGCCACTCCCATCAAACAATATCATATTGACCATATAAGTTTGTAGTGGTAGAGTCTAAGATAGACAGATATGTCACACGATGAATTAATTATGGGAATGATTGTCATTGGTGACTTAGAGTGTCTTTTAGCAAAGTTCACCAACAATGAAAACTAAAATAGATATAAGCACCTCACACCTATTTATCAACTACTCTTTCTCAGGATCACATTAATTTGGACTCTTTCGAAATTGTTGCCATTATCGTCAATTTAGTGAAGTCCAACCCGTCAATACCAATAAAGAGTTTAATGGTCGAAATCAAAAATCGGTATGATTATTCTGTATCATATAAAAAAGCTTGGATTGTAAAATAAAAGGTACTTGCCATGGAATTTGGTGATTGGGAGGACTCATGTAACCATATTTCGAGATGGTCACAAGTTGTCCAATAAGTTGTTCTGGGAACGATTGTACAATTTATAGGTCATCCAAACGTTGTTGATGGTGTCAAGACCACTCCATTTACATCCTAGAGTGCATCTTTTGGTCTTTTAGACCTTGCATTGATGACTTCAACTACTACAAGCTTATTGTGCAAGTCGATGGAACATTCTTGGTCGGGAAATATCACATAACTTTATTATATGCAGTTGGTCAAGATGGAAATTGGAACATTTTTTCTCTAGTTTTCACCAATGTTGAAGGGGAGACAAAGGAAACGCTGATATGATTTTTTCAATTATTGTGCGAGAACGTCTCACCTCAACCAGATGTTTGCCTAATTACTGACAGAGGAACAACAATTTTGTAATCATTACAATCTTCGGAAGTTGGATGGGAAGGAGATGGATTGTCCTCAGTCTATTACATAAGACATATTACATCCAACTTCAACAAAATGTTCAAAAACACCGAGTTGAAATGACAACTAATTAACATGGGTATGTTTTCTCATTACTGTCATTCTCTATTAAATATTACAACAAAATTTTGTGTTTTACAAAATTTCATATTTGACTATGCCACAACTTACGAGATGAAACAACCAACTCTTATGGGCAAATTGATTGCAATGCGTTCACAATTTCGGCAAGCAGTGTCTTGGATAGATCAAATATCGCTAGAAAAGTGGACTACATATGATGGGGGTAAGAGGTTTGGTTGTATGACAACAAATCTAGCAGAATGCATTAACTATATTATGAAGGGTGTGCGATCGTTTCCTATATGTGCTCTTGTCAAGACTACATTTGAACGAACAAAAGATTGGTTCGTTAAACGAGACACAAAGGTGGAGTGCATGTTATGAGCAAGTCATCTATATCTGAAACATATTGTCTTGCTACGCAAAACTGAACAACAATCAGCTATGTGCATTATGCAACGCTATGATAGACAAAACTCAGAGTTTGATGTGCAAGAGATACCCACTCCCCAACTTCGACGTTGACCTATGTCATATAGAGTCAGATTAAATGAATGGTAGTGTGATTGTGGTGTGTTTCAAGTCCTTAGGCTGCCTTGTCCACATGTCATAGTTGTTTATTCATATTCTCATCTACAATTAGTCACATTCGTTTCTCTCGTATATAGCCTACGTAACATTTTCAAGACCTATGAAGTACAATCACATCCAGTTTAGAATCAAGATTATTAGTCTTCTTACATGGATCCAAATATGATACCCGACCCACACATAAGAAGAAAAGAATCTAGAAGACCAACTACAAACTATAATACATAATGAATTGGATTACCAAATTCCCAATAAATATTCATATTGTTGAAACGAAGGGTCGCAATAGGACAAATTATCCCTATAAAGAGTAACTTTTTAATGTAACTCATGTTTTCCATTTCAATGTCAAATAAAACATTCATCTGTTAATTCATGTCGCTAAAAACTAACATATGTATTCTATTCTTTTCAAAATTATTGCTTAAATTTTATTTTTATTTAAAATTATATCTACTTTAGTAACAAAATTTAAATATCCAACTTACAGTTAATTTAAAAAAATAATATAAAAAATTGATCATTGCCTAACTAACATCACTATTTGTTTTTAATTTTCAATAACAATCCAATTCATGCTACAGAGAAAATGAAAGTACTAAAATCTTGCATGTAAAACACGATTTCATTATATTAACATTACAACTGAAATTGTGTTATACATGATTTTAGTTTGTTCATATTACAACTAAAATCATGCTATACATGCACAATTTTTATTCATCTGCAATTTAATTGAAATCACGCTAAGGTCATACTGTTTCAATTAACGTTATCTAATTCCAATGCAAAATTTAAGTAAAATCGTGTCTATTATGTATAATTTCACCTTTAATATAAAATTGTGTTATATTGATATGATTTCAAGTTCAGGTAAATAACATCGTACTATATTGATATGATTTTTTTATAATAAAATTATATCAACTTTATGAGAATACAAATTTCTTTTACTCATTGAAAATTTTCAAGGAAAGTTATATCAAAATTAAAATTTTTTACCGTAAGATTTGGATAGTTATTTATGTGATTATGATAAGGAAGAGGGATCTTGGCATGGTTGTGTACACCTTATCAAACATCTATTAAGATTCTTCCTCTTTTCTCAATGAATTGAATAATTGAACAATATAAAAATATTACGGATTAACTAATTTTAAATATCTTAATTCATGAATAATTAGACTTTTTTGACATTTATAATAACTTGGACATTTTTCTTATATTCTTGAATAATTCGAATTTTTCTCATCCGAGTAAAGGTGCATGAAAAAATTATGTAATGAAAGAAAATATATATATATATATATATAGTTGTTGACCAATTAATCATTCTATCTAATCCTACTACTAATACCAATTACTATCATTTTTTTTTCTATTTTGGTAAACTTCTCTAAAGCTTAAACAAAATCATACTAATGAAAACCAAAATCTAGATAATTTAATATAAAAAGGTGATAATTTAGTAAATAGATAAAAAAAAAAAAACAACAAATGTGATTATGTATTCTAGATAATTTCACTAACCAAACTTTGGATTTCTTCCTCCATCTTCTGGGCCATAAGCTGAAGGCCAACATGATACTTCCTAACCAGTTCCTCAAGCTCCAACCCTTCCACAGGATCAACAGCGAAGGACCATTCTAACATGCATCCATTTGACTCGTTATCATCATCGTTCAGGACCTTCATCGTAGACTCATACGAACTGAACCCAATGTTGCTGTCCACTATCTCGTACTTGAGCCAAAAGTCAACATCATCAACGGATATGAGCCTCTCCTTGGACCAGCTCACACTTGCTGGGCCGTCGGATGAAGGGATGGAGGAGCCGGCGCAGTATCTTATGCAGCCAGGATCACCGTTAGATCCGTGAAGCCCGTAGCACGTGGCGAGCGTGGGAAAGCGCTTGTGGAGATTGAAGAAGTCCTTCAGTAAAGGCCATGCTTGTGCTTTGGTGACGTTTCGCAACCTCGCTGAAGCCTTGCCTTCCCATCTACGGTGATGATGGGCATCTTGTTCCATTTCGGCGGAAAGCAAAAAAGCCTAGAATAAAGAGAGTTCAGCTATCTAGAAACCACTTATTCTACAAAACGGCATCGGTCTTACCACGTGGTAAATTTTTTAATGTTTCGTGGTCCACTTTCATTTTAGTCTTTTTCGACTTGAATTTTTTATACGCTGTGGTGATTTTTTTTTTTTTTAAAGTCTATTTGATTCAATTAATTTGAATAAATTTATTGTAAAAGATGATGGGTTTAGAGGACGAAGGTTGTTTGTTTGATTTAGTTTTAGAAGATGAATGAGAAAGAATTTAGAAGATGATATCTTTTATCATGAGAAGAGATTTGAATGGATATAACTTAAAATAAAATAACCTTCATAAATAAAGTAAAAATTATAAAATATCCTTATAAGTGAGTCATAATTTTGTAAATTACAAAATATTCTTTAAGTGAGTTTAAGGTTTTCATTGTCCATAAGAGTTAATTAGTAATTTCAAAAATATATTAATTAAAAAAATTAAAACAAATCTATAACATTTATCAAATAATTATCAAACTTTCATAACCAATTTTCTCAAATCCCTTCAAATCTTACTATCTATCTATTAATCCAAACAATCCTACCATTCATATACACTCTAGTCAAATATTTTCAAACTCATTTCCTTAAATCTACTCTTCCAACCAAACAAAACTTTAAATTTAATTTTTGTATCTCTTTGTTTATTAGTGGGTTATCTTTCATGAAATTAGAGTGATCATTTGTTAGACCTAATACATTGTTTAGAGCTAAACTAATGCAGAATAAGTTTAAATTTATTACATAAGTTAGTTAGTAAGATATGATATAATATTTGAGTATATTTAATGGATAAATCTATAAAATATTATTAAGAAATTTAAATTACTTTAACATGATGATGATATTAGATATTAGAAAGACATATTAGAAATAATTAAGATGTATGAAAACTATCATAGTCATAATATAATATATGTAAATATTAGTTTAAGCAGGGACTAATAGAAGTAAGAAAGCATTTCGGTCTCTATAATGCTACAATGAGTCCTTGTCTCAAAAACATATCGTTTTCTTCCAGTTCCCTTGTGCTTGTGAGGCCAACCTACAACGTCATTCAGATAAATATCATTCTCCATTTACATCAACGTATATAGTACAACAAAATTTCTATTAGCTGACACATCTGAGTATCAATTTAAATTAAATATTATTATTATTGATATACTATTATAAAATAACTATTAATTAGTTATATATAAAAAGATTACCAAAATATATGTTTTTTTAATTTTTATTTGGTTCCTTAATCATAACCATTAGATAAACTTTTGATTAAATATAATTATTGTAAGTTTATGTTACAGAAAATCTAATTATTAAAGTAAAAAAAAAAAACACAACTATACAATTTTTGTTCCATCTCCTAATTAAATACTACCTTAAGGTTAATCAAGATTCAACTAATATGCATCAGCCATTCATTTGATATTACTCTTCCGGTGTTAATTAACTATGAGATACCTTTAATTTTCGCAAAACAAATATTTTTTTAAAAACTGTAAAGAAATAAAAAAAAAAGAATAATTATCAACGTATGCTTTCAATTGATTAAAAATTCAAGAAAATAAAAAAAAAAATTGTATATTTTCACCACTTTATTTTCTTATATATTTTTTAATTGTCTTGTTTATCTTTCATTTACATAAATTTTCTTGATATTTCAAAGCCTTTTATTTCACACAAATTAATTTTGTTTCATATAATAAAGATTTATGTTCACATTTTTGTTTGTTTATTCATTAAATGACTTTTAATAATTTATTTCATGCTACTTATAATTTGATCAAGTCTTCCAAATCTATATTACAAATATTTTAACGTTACAAATATTTTTTAAATTTATTTTTTTGCAAAATATATTATTATGAATTAAATTATAATTTCAATATTAATTTAAGTATTAATGTTTATGAAATTTTGGAAACTCTATAAGCAAGAATCGTGAAAAAAATATAAAAATTTCATTTCTATATCCTTTTAATGATGTAAACGAAGTTTTAATAATTATGAATGTTAAATTTAATTCTTTTAATAATGAATTATATATACTGAAATTTGTTTTTTTGTAATATGTATATATATTATCATTGAAATTCAAATTTATAAATACTTTTTAAAAAATTATTTCAACATTTCAAGAAAATTAATGTCCGATTAGTAATTCACAAATACCTTTGATCTGTAAAGAAAATGAATATTGATCGATAATTTTGAACTATTACTGGTTAAGTACTCATTGTTCGAACAAGTTATAGACGAGTATATAAAAATTATCAACTGCTTCAATTTCTATTATCCGTAAGAATTTTATTATTTTATGTTTCAAATTAATTAATTAAATTAATTTTTTTATTTTACAAAATTAACTACTGAATATTAAAATAATTTACTTCACAAAATATACGTAAATTTATTTTATTTTATTTCTTATTATAATATTATTTATTTTAATTATTTATGTGTAAAAAATATAAATATTTTATTCACGTAAACGCGATAAAAATAATTTAGTGGTGTACATGTGATTACAATTAAAAAATTCTCTAATACAAAAATAAAGGTTATTTGTCCACCTATGATAAAGTTAAGTCTTACATTTTTGTGGTTATCAGTTCAATAGTTCAATAATACTTTGTATGTTTGCTAATCATTTTTTAGGACAAAGATAAAATCATAATGATGACTAAAATATTAGAGGATCAAAATTCACATAGGCATAGTGGTGGTTAGAATAACTATTAGAGTTGTAGTGGTGGTCAAGATAATCATTAAAGTTGTAGTGACGACCAACATTAACAAAGCCACAGTGGTGGTTAGAATAACTATTAAAGTCAAAGTGGTTGTCATGATAATTATTAGAGCCGCATTGGTGGTCACGATAACTATTAGAGTTACAATGGTGGCCGAAATTCAGAAAGCTGCAGTGGTGGCCATGATAAGTATTAAAGCTATTGTGGTGAGTGAAATCTGCATAACTACAGTGGTGGCTAGGATAACTATTAGAGTTGCAGTAGCAACCAAAATCCATAGAGCCACAGTGGTGGCTATGATAATGATTAGAGTCGTAGTGGCAGCCAAAATCTGAAGAGTTATAGTGGTAGCCAGGATAAATACTAGAGTTGTAGTGACAGTTGAAATTCGAAGAGTCGTAGTGATGACTAGGATAAATATTAGAGCTGCGGTGGAATGCAGAAAAGGTTGAAAATGATATATGAAATGATATTGCTAGGGTTAGACTTCACTAAATCTCCCTATCATGCATGCAAATACTCGACTTTCCAAACTAATGCTAATGTCAAACCATTGGAATACTAAACCCTAATTTCTTAGTAGAACGAGTTAAAGTTTACCTATTAAGAGTTAATCCCTTAAGCACTTACTGAGCAAACCTGCTTTCACAACAAGGGAACTAAAGTAACTAATGAATCAAGTACCATTCCTAAAGTCACGTTTCATTAGGTATTTTGATTCAATTCTATATTTCGAAAGATATTTTCCAACATCCAATGAATCAAATATCAAGTTATGGATGATCAAACCACAACAAACATTAAACATAAAAACAAAATACTAACACTGAACAGAAAGACAAATATATAAATATACCCAGTACCAGTTACATGAGAGTTCAATTAGTTACATCTAACCCTAAAAAAATGGATTTATCTCTTCATTGTCATGAAAAATCCAAAAAACAATAAGATGAACAATGAAGGAAGATGGTTACATAAGGAGGAAAAAAGAGAACCCCTCGAAACCCTAGTGTTGTTCCTAGTCTCGTTTCTTCTTTCCCAAAACTAACCACCCAATCCTAGCACAAAGACCTCCTTAAATATATCCAAAGGTGTTAAGTCAATGACATTTCAATGGTATGCAATCCCTGCTAGGTGTAATTGAGAAGGAGTGGCTCTCTGCCCAACTAGTGCCTGACATAATTCTTAGCAACAACCCTCGGGTAGACAAGCATTGGGTGCAATTCTTGTGGCGCTAGGCCCAATTCTTGTCATCATTCAAATTTTGCCCTTTTAGTTACTCTTACATGGATTCTCATCTGACTCTTCTTGAGTCAAATTCCTTTTGTTCATTTATTAAAGAAAATTAATGGGGATTAGTGGTATAATTCGATTATAGAACTTAAGTACCCAATTACTTATAAAAAAGATCAAAACAGGGAATTCAACAAGTTTCAAGCTTAAGAAAAGTTAATTTTGTTAATACAAATTGACTAAATATAATATAAAAATTAACATTATCAACTCCCCCAAACTTAGAACCTTGCTTGTCCTGAAGTAAAAGGTAACCTGACACAATTAGACAAGTAATCAGCAATGGTACAACAACCAGAAGGTAAGTTCACACAATCATTTGAGATGTCAAACATGTATGCTCTTTCTCAAATCAATATTGGGAAAAAGTGTTTCCCTTATCAAGATTCAGTTGTGGTGCTCACAATGCAATTGCGAAAAAACAGAAAAACAAAAAAAATACATGCAAATATTTCATTAAAAACTAACAATCATGACAAAATGCTTTTAGTGAACAACTAAAGGCAACATTCCTTACTAGAAAAAGTGTTTCACTCAAGCACACTAGTGTCTAAGGATATGTTTTCTCTCTTCAACTATTAATTTCACACAATTTAGCTTTGCTTTTTCTTTCAAGAGTTAAAAATTTTCACAAGTATGCAACATCACAAAGACTTTTATGGGTTGTATTATGTCTAGGATAAGAAGGAAATTGGTTTTTCTAGGTAGCAAAGACAACTTGAGGAAGAGAACAATTAGATCAACAAGAACTTAACATTCTACTCTCTTCTATTTGAAGATCAGAGTGAAACCAAATATCATCTTAATTATTTTCTTTTTCATTTTTTCTATAATTGATTTTTTTATACGAGCTTGAACAACATGAACCACAACTCCTTATGAATTGTTCTTTGTGTTCTCCTATGTATTACCTTTAACAACTTCCCTCAAACTTAAATCACACTAATAACCATGATCTTTTTGGTCTCTCAACTCAAAATGAGATGGTCAATTATTTCTCAACAAGGCTCAAGGGTTCAAGGATGAAAGAAGAATTTCTTTTAATGCTCAAAGGGGTGCACAAAAGGTTTTATTTTTGCACAATAGGATTGATTATTTGGCTCAAAATATAATGAAACACCAAAAAATGACCTTGATCATATATAGACATGCAGAAGAACAATTAGCAATGAAACTCAAGCAAAGTCAATTGTAAGTAAAAAATGATATCACTCATTGAATCTAAATTATGAATAACAAATTATCACATGGTTAAAAATTTTGGTTTTCCAAAAATTTTAACACAATATGCCACAATAACACAAGAGTAACCACAAACTTATATTCAACAAGAATAACAACATTCAATTCACAACTTTATATTGAGAACAATACAACAAATTCTCATTAGTGACATAACTCACTCAAAGTCATTCAACCTATTGCATCATATATGTCACATCAGCCAAGTCACACAGTTTTCCCACTACCAATGTGAAAATTAAAAAAAAATGAAGTCTAAAGAAGAAAAACAAAATAAAGTTCTACAAAAAAAGTTTAGTCTCCAGCAAATCCTGACGATCATAGAATCTGGTCCTCTTCTTCTCCATTATCAACATCATCATCATGCTCACCCCTTCCAACAAAGGCTTCAGCCCGAGGCCAAGTAGCATAGGATACAAACTCCTTAACCAAGGACAGATGAAAAGTTGGCGGGATACTTGGCCTGTGCAATGAAAGACCTTGGAGGGTGTCTACCAGCATGTCTGGGCCCTAAAAAATGCTTGCATATAACTGTCAAAGTGCTCCTGGTTTAGAACAGTAGCAATCTAAACTAATGGCAATGGTGGTGATGCAATTGGCGGTGGTGGTGGTGCTACTGGCCCATCTCCTGCCTGTAGACAATACTTAGTAATATAATTGATGTCAATTGTTTGGCACGGGCGTACGAAGGGAGGAAGTCAAACATATACCCCAACTAAGCGACAAAGATGGGTGATGAGGGAAGGAAGCCTTAAAACAATAATGTCTGGTATGTTTGCACACGGATGAATCTCATATGAGATTAATTTACCAACATTTAAGGATCTTCCCTTCAGGTTGTTGAACAAAATGATAGAAAGACTCTCAATTATGTTAGACACAGGAGAAGTTAGGGAGAGATTGGAATGACTGAAAGTCACCCAGATTTATGCCACAAGGTTGAGGTTTGTGCTCTTGATGTAAAGAGGTTATTGCTGCCTATTTCTATAAAATTCTCCTTGAAGTAGACACACAACTTGCTCAGTTGTAGCATGATCGACCCCTCCACCGACTAATTGTGCATATTGGCATGGGTGATTTCCAAACTGTCCATCAATGCCGAGAAAGGTATTAATGGTACTGACATCAAAAAGGGAACTTTCTTACCTCGAACATAACTAACATATGTAGGAAAACCCTCTTCCTCAGACATGGCATACACATAAAATTCCCTCACCACTACTATATTAGCAGGTTCAGGGTAAGTACCCAACCTACCTCAACGTCTTGTTTGGATTTCAGATGGAATTCAATAGTATCCCCTGGCTTCAATTTGATCTTTCTTTCCATCACCAACCATCTATTCTCTAAAAAGGCGTAGTGTGTCTCATGAGTCTTCGAAAGAAATTTATTAGAATATATTTGTCCCTTCCTCTTCTGTTACCTGGATGTTTATTCCTCAACATTTGTTGGGAATATCCAAGGGGGAAACACCGGGGAGACAAACAAGAATGAGAACTAAGCCAAACCACACAAGGAAATGACACCACTTTCAACCCAAAACCTTAAGGCATTAGGTTTGTGGGTCTTCTTTCTTATATGTTGCTTAACTTTCTCATTTCTACTCAATGTGAGACTTAGACTCACACTTTGATACCTAACAATCTCCCCCTCAAGTGAGAGTCTCTCTTCCACATTGGTGCACTCCCCTTCGAGCGGAAGCATTTTCAAGCACAAGTACCTAACTTACAAACGACCCTCACTTGTACCGCTGTTTACACACTTAAACAATACACGCTTTGCCTGAAACCTCCGTTAGGAAGACTTTCGATACAGGGATCAAATTGTAATCGTCTGAGTCAGTCACCACCACAAACCATCGGCTCTGATACCACTTGTTAGGAAAATCCAAGAGGGGAAACACCAGGGAGACAAACAAGAATGAGACAAGAGGGCCAAACACACAAGGGAATGACCCCACCTTCAACCCAAAACCTTAAGGCAATAGGTTTGGGTCTTCTTTCTTATATGTTGCTCAAATTTCTCATTCCTACTCAATGTGGGACTTAGACTCACACTTGGATACCTAATAACATTCTTTTGCTTCTTCAAGCTTGAAGAGGATGTCATCTTGAAGAAAAAAGAAAACAAGAACCACAAGACGCCACTTAAATTAGTATCGTAAAATGAGAAATTTCACAATGAAAACACCATTGGATGCCACACATATAGGGCTGGACACCACATTTAGAAGTCAAATAGGACAACACAACATAGTGGCAACGTTCCAGTGACCCAAGCAAAACAATGCAACAGAAAGCAACCAGAGAAATCAAAAGTAAGAAGTGTAAAACATCACATTCCTTAAAATTCTAGATACAATATAATAGAAAAAAATAGCAAAGGAGAGTTACTTGCAAGAGAGTGCAAGAAAGTTTAGAAAGTTAAGAAATTAAGGTAGGCATCAAGCTTGAAGATGAGTGGAGTCCGTGTGTGTTGGGGAATTTGGGTTTATTGACAAAGGGTGTGGTGTTGTGGAGTTTGCGAGTATGCAATATATTAGGGTTTAAGGAATTTTTTTTTTGTAGAAATCTTCTCTTCATATCAATCCATGTGGCAATAGGAGTTGGCTAGTCCATATGGCAATAGGAGTTGGTTGTGAGTATAACTAATCCTTGGATACATCACACAATGAGAACGGAAATTCCTTCATTCTAACCTATTCTTGACATTAATTGGTCTCATGGTTGAGCATACTGCATGAAACTCCTTAAGATGTTAAGGAGGGTTCTCTCCTGCTAGTCCATGAAATTCAGGCAGCAAGTGATACAATCAAGATTTAAACTCATAATTGACTGTTCCTTCTTGATATTGTGGAAGTTGAATGCATAGGGAATGGTATCTAATGTTTGGATTTGTCAGGTAAGAGCAAGAGAGAGAAAAGAAGGGAAATTGGAATGCAGAGAGGTAAACTATAAAAGCTTAAAAGTATTCTCATTATCAGAGAAGAGCAAAATACATTATTATATTGGTATTACGTTAACCATTTTGGGTTTTACGTAACATCCCCCCCTTAAACTTAGTGTGGGATTGTTAACCACTCTAAGTTTACTCTTAAAATGCAAGAAAGAAGTACTAGAAAGAGGTTTTGTCAGAACGTCTGCAACTTGATAATAATGAGCAGGGAGATGCAGTAGTTGGACTTCTTTCTTGTGAACAGAATCCCGCTCAAAGTGTAAGTCGTTTCAAAATGTTTGGAGCGAGAGTGCATTACAGGATTGGATGCCATTAAAATTGCACCAAGATTACCAGAGAAGATTGTTGGAGTATGAAGAGGAAGACGAAGTTCAAATAAGAGGTTCTGAACCCATTTTGTCTCGGCAAGCAGGGCAGCTATACTTCTATATTCTGCTTCTATACTACTTCTTGAAACTACCTTTTGTGTTTGTGAGAACCATGAGATGAGATTATGTACAAGGTAAACACAACATCCAGAGGTGGACTTGCGATCATCCAGATCCATAGCCCAATCTGCATCACTAAAGCCAAGAAGAGAAAATGGAGTAGATGAGCGAAGGAGAAGACCGTGAGTTTGAGTTCTAGATAAGTATCGAAGAATGCGTTTCACAGCCTGCTAATGATGATTCTGTGGATTGTTCATAAATTAACATACACGATTAACAACACAAGACAATTCTGGACGAGTTATAGGGATATATTGTAGACCACCAACAATGAAGCAGTATATATGAGGGTCTTCAAAAGCAATGGAGCCATCACGTGTTAGACGAGTGGTAGATATCATAGGAGTTGGTTGAGGTTTGGAGCCAAACATCTTTGCTCGTTAGAGAAGATCTACAATGTATTTGTTTTGAGATAGGTGAAGACCTCCATCATTTTGCCAAGTCACTTCAATTCCAATGAAGTAGTGCAGCTTGCCCAAGTCCTCTAGAGTAAAAAAACTGACATAAATTGTGAATGAATTCTTGAATAACATTTGTGGATGAACCTGTAATAATTATATCATCCACATAAATGAGTATAATAATGATGTAGTTATTGGAGAACTTTATAAATAGTGAACAGACACTTTTAGAAGCTATAAAACCCATATGATTAAGAGTTTGAGAGAGTTTGAAAAACCAGGATCGAGGAGCTTGCTTAAGCCCATAAATGGCTTTATGAAGCTTGTAAACGAGAGTGGGATCAGTGGAGGAGAAACAACCTGGCTGTTTTATATACACATTTTCATCAAGATTACCATGCAGAAATGTGTTGTCAATATCTATCTGATGAATGGGCCACTTGTATGACAGGGCTTGTGAGAGGACTACGCGAATAGTTGTTGGCTTAACAACTGGACTAAAAGTATCATGATAGCCCAGTCCTTCTACCTGGTGAAATCCTTTTGCAACTAAGTGTGCCTTGCATCTTTGAAGAGTGCCATCAACATTGTACTTACATTTGAAGACCTACTTGCACCCAACGATGGTTGCACCATGTAGAGGAATTGTTAAGGACCATGTTTGATTTACTACAAGGCATCATATTCAATTTGCATGGCACTTAGCCATTCTGCACTTTGCATAGCTTGTTTATATGTACTTGGTTCAGCAGACTCATTTGAAGAGGTAGCATGAAAGGTTTTCGGTTTGTAAATGTTGGATTTAGCACGAGTTACCATGGGATAAGTATTAGTAGGTGCAACAATGTCAATGTTATCATGTGATTGTGGTTGAGTGTGTCGAGGTGATGTTTCAGCAGGACCAGTAGAAACGACGAAGGAACAAAAGGCAAAAGGGTGGTGCAAATGTAGTTTCAAGGTCAACAATACTACATGGTGTTATATTCGAAGTAGAGCCAACAATAATTAATATGAGAAGCTGTGAAGAAGAAGATTCAGTAGTATTATTACTTGTAATAAAAAGATTGTTAGGCAAGGATTACGGAAAGAGTGTTTCATTAAAAATCACGTTCTGTGAGATATATGTTTTTTCAGGTAGAGACAAACAAATATATCCTTTATGATTAAAGTTGTAACCCAAAAACAGATAGAGAGATGAGTGAAAATTAAATTTCTTACTAAGATAGGGTCTCAGTAAAAGTTAGCATGCACAACCAAACACTTTATAGAAACTATAATCAAGTTTCTTTTTTAATAAAACTTCATATCGACTCAAATTTTGGAGAACAGGAGTTGGTAAAACATTAAGAATATGAACAAATGATACAAAATCATCCCCCCAAAATGTGAGAGGTAACAATGAGCCAGCAAGAAGAGCAATACCAGTTTCAATAATATGCCTATGTTTTCGTTCTATGGATCCATTTTGTTGATTAGTATGAGGACATACTAATCTGTGGTGAATGCCATGTTATGTGAAGTATGAAGTGAAAGCTAAGAATTCCTTTGCATTATCAAATTGAACACTCCTAATTTTACAACTTGTTTGATTCTCAACAAAGGTTTTGAAACATTTAAACACGATTAATGCTTGAGATTTGTTATGAATGAGATAAATCCAATAAATTTGAAAAAAGCATCAAGAAATGTTATGTAATATCTACACCCATTAGAAGCATTAACAGATGAAGGATCCCGTATATCCATGAATATCAATTCTAAGGGTGTACTGTAAAGAGTTTACAAAGAGTAATATGACAACTGATGCATTTTAGCAGCTGCACAAGTATCACAGAAACCAGTACTAGTGTTACATTTGATATTATAGGTACGCATAATTTGGTGAACAGTAGATGCAGAGGCATGACCAAAGCGAGAATGCCACAATTTGTAAGTAGCAGGAAAAGAAGAAACATTAGTAGTGTAAGCAGATGAGGTGATATGTGGATGAAAAGGAGGAAAAACATAAATACCATCTCTAAGTTTTTCTTGAAGCAGAATCTGTTTGGTAGCTTGAGATTTGACAAAACATTAACTAACATGGAATTCAAAGAGCACATTGTTTTCCTTAGCAAACTTATATACACTCATCAAAATTTTTGTAATAGTAGGAACATGAAGAAGTTGATGCAAATGAATAACAATGTTTGTGTGTGGCAATGTAAAATGAGCATTACCAATATCAGTGATTGGAATACCTGAACCATTGCCAAGTTTTGCAACATCATGTCCATGATAGGAGGTTCGGTTTGAGAAATTATTTGCGTTATTGGTCATATGATGAGTAGCTTCGCTATCGGGATACCATAATGGATTAAAAGCGACGAAGGATGTTCCCAACAAGGATGTGTCACAATTATCATGTTGGAGATTACAAAGTTGAGATGTGTTAGCATTAACACTATTGTTGAAATCATTGTCATACCTGCTCCAACAAGTTAAAGCAAAGTGACCAAGTTTATTACAAATTTGGCACTGAGTTCTTGAAGAATTGGTTGTGGAAGACGTAGGTGAAGACCAAGTATTCTTGGAGAATTTGTTAGAAAAATTGTGTGGTTGATTATTGTTGGGTAAGTTTCTTGAGCACTTCTGGGATTGGTAGCAAGAGGACGATTTGGGTATTTTGACAGAGAGGCTAATGCAGGTCCAAAAGAAAGATTAACATGAAAATTTTGTTGATAAGCAAAACGATGCTTTTCCAAGCGTTCTTCTTGTGCCAAAAGTAGAGATTCAATATCCTCTACTTGATATGGATCAAGACGAGAGGTTATTGGAGACCCTTGACGGTGGCAATGACTTGTTGTTGCCAAAGAAGAAAATTTGTATCATTGAGTTTTAGAGTAATGGATGTGGAAAACGTGTGGAGCGTAAAGGTGGAGAAGGAAGAAGAAGAAAGAGTGAAGGAGGAAGCAGCGGAAGACATTAACACGAAAAAAAATGCTCTGGATACCATGTGAGATAAAATCAAGATAGAGAAAATAAGGGAAACTGTAATATAGAGAGGTAAAATTATAAAAGTTAAAAAGTATTCTCATTATCATAAAAGAGCAAAATACATTATTATATAAGTATTACGTATCAAGATTCACCAATACTTTCAAGGTTCTTTTTCTATTGAGTGCTATGTCTTCAATGTATTCAATTTCAAAACTGATGAAGTTGTATGAAGAATTAAATGATTATCTTCAATCCTTTACTCATATGTTCTTTCAATCTTGGGATCAAAATTTGGGATCAAAAGGTTCAATCTTGGGATCAAAATTTGGAATCAAAAGGTATAATACATCTGGTCTATTATTGGTCATATACTTCCTCTAGACCGTTTAATCAATAAGTATTTAACAATGAAATAAAACACAAAAACAAAATAGAAATGAAATATAAAAAAGAAAGAAAGAATATCGCATAATCAATGACATGCCCCCATTTTGATAAACCTTTAATCGTTTATGGTTTTTAAATAAACTAAGTCTTTTTATTAAGTGCAATATAGAAATTGACCTAAGTCAAATCTTGAGAATACATGTTGATTAAATTCATTAATTAATATTCTTTTTTTATAAACTACGATTAGGGGTTGAAAGAAGTTTAGGAAAAAAAAAGTAGATCGTCTAATTACAATTGTCTATCAAATCATCTACTAGCAGTTAAAATATATGAAATGAAAAGTAAATGAAATTGTACAACAAAGTTTAACAAAAAAACTAGAAATGTAAATCAGAAATTGGAATTAAATTGGTAGAAACTAAAGCTGCAGAATATCAAACATGAATGGGAAAATGATGAATAATAAATGTGACAAAAAAATAGAGTATAAGAAAAAAGCGAAAGTAATTGAAATTGATTAACAAAACTACAAGAAAACTGTGAAAATGGAATTGGAAACAAATAACAACAAAAAACTAAGATTAAACAGAAAAATGAAAATTGCAGAAGTAAAACTAAAATAAAATATGCAATAGATGATGTAATTAAAACTGCTTTAAATGATTCAAGAAATACAGCAATGTAAAGTGAATTAAAACTACAGTCTAAATTTAAAACTACGAGTAACACAGATAATTCAAGAATTATGAAAACTAAGTAAAACTATCAAAGCATCTAATCAATGATTATTTACCAGACCGCCCGATATTCTTAACAAAGAAAATTTCAGCGTCTAATTGAATTATAAATAATTGAAATGTAAAAGTGCAGGAATTGTAAACAACAAAAATTGAAAGAGAATTCTTATAGAGAGAAACAATAATTGTAAAAGAGAACATCTAATTGAACTAAAAATGTAAAAATTGGAATTAAAACATGACTGAAATTGAAATTGTAATTCAAATATAAATGCAGAAATTTAAAGGAATTGTAGTAAAGCAAACATGGAAAAAGTGAAATATAGAAGAATTCTAATTGACAAAACTGAAATTGCAGGAAATTTTGAAAAAAGAAAACAGAAACGAAACCTGGAAAGCAAATAGTTATCCATCATGAATTATGATCATATTCTCTTCATTTATATATATAAAAAAATTATATCTGATTTCTTTGTCTATGTAGAACATATAGAACAATCGGTTTACACATTCAAAGTTATTAAATTTTTATCAAAATATGAAAATTAAAAAAAAAAAGAGTAGAATCACATTCGATCGTACCCATAATAAAATTTTTCACTTTGAGATATTAAAAACCAATAAAATACAAAATTACTCAAAACATAAATCAGAAATTGAAGCAACATAAAGAGAAAATGAACCGCGTATGCAAAAAGAGAAAGAGGGAGCTGGAAAAAATGGAAACACTTCATTAATCTGTAAAAGTAGAAACAAAAACCAGACAAGAAAATGGGAAAACGAAAATTAAAGTTGTGTTATTTTGTACATCTAATCATATTTATAATGTTTAACACGAATTATTTAATGGGCTTAAAAAGCTGAAGCAAAGTGGACCCACTTCTCTGCAGCCTATGCATTTACAAAACTGCCCCCTAGTTATCCATTGTCGAATGGTATGCTATTTCACTGAATTATGTTACAACTATCTAATATTTTATTTCTTTAAGCTCACGACTCCAATCTTATTTATTGAAACTATTAAAGTGAGGAATCTACTACATCAAGAATCAATTCAAAATATTTGTAAAATCAAAATAAAACCGTTAGAAAAAGTTTTATAGAAAAAGTTTTATATAGAAAATCTATCTAAAAATGCATGAAAAATACGCATCTCTATTAGAATAAAAAATAAAAATAAAAGAAATACTTATGAAATTTAATTAGCTTGTAAACATATAAACAAATCAATAGTTATCACTTTAGAAGTGAGGAGTTGAATGAAGCCTAGATTCAATTTGTAACGGATAAAATGAACCAAACAAAATGTCTAAAGTGAGCTTTTTATCACAAGAGTTGAATGAAGTTTTTTTTCTATTTTGGTGTACTTTTCAATTTTAATTTCCAAAATGGGTAGAGAAAAAATTATTTATCAAAATAAGCAAATTTTGCCAACTAGATAGGTATAATTTCAAACTGTGAAAATAAAAGTGACATGCTGACTGTTTCAATTAATAACATTAATTAAAATCATTTCTCTCTCTACAATCATTTTTTAATTATTTAATATTATGATTGTTAGGTTTAACAATTAGTAAAAAAAATAATTATTATATAATAATAATTAACAAATAATTTTTTAATTATTTAGCACTATGTTTGTTACTTTAACAATTAAAAAAATTTAATAATAATAATTAACAAAACTGTAGTAAAAAAATTAAGACATACAAATTTATTTAAAATTAAAACAAAATAACATAATGATAATAATAATAAAAATAATTTATATGAATTTAATAATAATTATTATTATTTTTAAAATTAAAATAAAATAACATAATAATAATATAGTTAATAATAAGTGAATTTAATAATAATAATTATTTTTTAAATTAAATTTGTATGAAATTATTCTTATTATTATTGTTTAAATTAAATTCATATGAATTTAATTAAAATTATTCTTATTATTATTATTTAAATTAAACTCATATGAATTTAATTAAAATTATTTTTATTATTTTATTATCATTATGTTATTTTATTTTAATTTAAAATAAATTTGTATCCCTTAATATTTATGTTATAGTTTTGTTAATTATTATTATATAATAATTATTATTTTTTTTTTAATTGTTAAACTTAAGGATCATAGTATCAAATAATTAAAAAGTGATTGAAAAGAGAGAAACAATTTTAATTAATGTCACTAATTAAAATCGTCAGCATGTCACTTTTATTTTGACCAGTTTGAAATTATGCCTATCTAACTGGCAGAATTTGTCCATTTTAGTAAATAAATTTTTTTTTTACCCATTTTGAAAATTAAAATTAAAAACTACACCAAAATAAGGAAAAAGCCGCAAAAATCACATCACAACATTTTTATACTAATTCAACTTAATTCTTAGGTTATGTCTTGTTCTCTCTTAAACAAACTATTTAAGAGGTTTTACTAATCAAATAACTATATCAAGTACACAAACCTCTTTAGGTTATATTAAGTATACAAATCTCTCCGACTTATACCAAGTGCATAAATCTTCCCATGTTATTAGTCCTAATCTCTCCTAAGACTAAAACCTCTCAAGATAAAGAAGAAACACTCTCAAAAGAACAAGGATAAAACTTCCAAAGGTAAACTTCATAAAGAAGGATTACAAAATTTGCACACATCCCCAAAGGTTTAGATGCTCTAACCAACAAATATAACACTCCTAGATGTATATAATCATTTGAACTTGAAACTCCAAGACTTTATGTTGTACATATTTAGTCTTAATATATCTTCATCTTTATTATTGTAAACATTGGGAAAGGAAACTTTTGAGTTTCTGAATTTAAAGTCTTAATCTACTTATAGAAACAATCCAAACATATTTGTAATATTTTGTAATAAAAGCAAATCAATTATAATGATATATTTGAAACATTTTTATATAAGAAATTTCTTTAAAACATTAGGTTTCAAATATTTTTCAATCTTGTAAAAGTTTTAAACATAGGATAAAATCTTTAATTTGAAATCACTTAACAAGAGGTAGCTTGTTATAAAATCAAAATCATAAATATAATTGTAATTTTAATTTTACAGTTTTTGATAAGTTTTGTCCAATACATAGAGTCTAACACGTTAAGAATAATAAGATTGTCTAATACATTGAAAATTGATATTCTTTCTAAATATTATAGAGAAAAATACTTTGTTAATAAAGACTTAATATTTTATAATATTTATTATCATCAAAATTTCACATATAAGATCTAATAAGATCTTAGATTATTTAAATATGAGTAGATCGTTTAGTGTTTTAATATTTTTACCATGTCTAATTACTTTGTTTTTCCATCTCTATTTTTAAGCTTGTTTTTTTCTTCCATAATTTATCACTTTCAATTTATTATTTATATTTCCAATTTAAATTTTTAATTTTTAAAATACATCACTAAATAGAAATAATATCTTATTATGATATATATAAATCTAAAATATAGTTCAAATATTTATTTATCATAAATCTTAGTTAGAATATAAATTATATACCAATAAATGTATAATATAAATTTATTTTTATAAAAATAAACATTTGTGTTATGTATTGCGTATATTAAGATATTAAATATTAGTTATTTTAAAAATTAATCTTCTCTAAACCTTTGTAATTAAATAATAATACTTTTTCCACGTCAAATTGTCCATGTTCAAAGTCCAACAATAACAGTGCCTGGCGCAAACCAATCGAAACGTGGAAAGACGTTGTGCATACCCTCCCAATAACGAACAATCCTTCACAGAGGTACGAACCCCGCGTGCGCTTCTTCCTCTCTTACCCCTCTTTCGTTCTACTTCTTTTTGCAGCAACCGAACCATCCTTCACACAGGTACGAATCCCAGCGCTTCCCAATTTCAGGTTTTTCTTACAATTTTTGTTTACATCTTCTTACTATCGTTCATTTCATTGCCTTCTCCTTCTAATTTCCCCCAACCTTTTTCTTTTGGCCGAAGCATCATTTTCGGATTATTTAGTGCCTGCTAATTGACATGCATGCAATTTTGTGCCTAAACTACGCAATTAATCACCATATTAGTTGTTTATGTTCCTTTTGAAAACTTAGTTTTTGTAATATCGAATCATTCGCTAAGGTGTATTGGTTATATAGGAAAACCATCTTGGCATAAAGTTGACCTTATTTCATCTTCACATAACGTGAATTTATTTGTTTCCATGATTCTGGGTTTTTAGATTATGCACACACTTCTTTCTTAGTCATATTAGAATGACTGCCATGACACGAACACCTTGATATATGCTTGGTCACCACCTAGAGCAATTACTAAGCCCAAATGGGACTATATTTGACTGGATTAGGAGCTGTCCTCTCTCTGTCACATAGGAATATTTGCTGTTAAAACAATGACTAGGCGACGGAATGTTCTTTAAGTGTACATGCAAGGTACACTGAAAGTTGTCTTATAAGACAAATTTGTAATAATAAAATTACAGAAGAAAGTTGTCTTTTTGATTCCTTGTTGGTTTTGATTACTTTTTCCCTTGTGAGCCTAGAGTACTATATTGCCACCCAAGAAACAAGAGACTGTTAATATCACTTAATACATGGTTTATTTCAATTGTTTCGGATGCGCATTCTGTGTGCGTGTCGTGCGATTGTGCTGCAATTGCTTCTCACAAAAGCTGGCTATTATCGTTGTCTTTTTTGTTGTGCCTTTTTATGTTACAATCTCATTTGTGATTTTCTGCTGTTGTTGTTCTTGTTTGCAGTCGCAGTTGACCGTGGAGGGTGCTGACAGTGAGTCTTTCGGATTATCATCCAGCGTTTCATTTTAGGAAATGATTTATTTGCTTAAGAATTTGCAATATGCAACATATATGATATAATAAGAACTGAAGGGAGGCGCTTGGATTTGCTACATAACGGCCATAGTGTGTTATTATAGTTTATTGTTGGACATGACTAGGATTGTTTGCTGGTGTGAAAAATATATAGAAGCTGGCCAATAGAGAGGATTCCTGATGTAATGCCACACTCTTTTAAGGCCAGGGCGGTGGCTATGTTGGAAGCTGTACAGGAGATTGCCATCTACATTCATAGATTTCACAATCTTGACCTTTTCCAGCAGGGGTATACATCAAGTTCTGTTTTCTTCTTTGAAGTGTTGTTATGAAGTCTCCTTTGTTACACTAATTGACATGCATATTTTGTGTTACATAGATGGTATCAGATTAAAATTACTATGACGTGGGAGGATGATGAAGATATATCATTTGGAATCCCAACTAGAGTTGTTCAATATGAAGGTAATTTTTAAAAATTATGCTCTATGTTATTTTTACTCATGTTTGAGGAAACTGGCTATGTATTTATAGTACTAAGCCACATGTTCAGTTAAATTTTGCCCATAATTTAACCTGTTGATAAGTGGTGTAATTGTGCTATCAATGCAATCGTTTAATTGTGCTTCCATTTGATTAGAGAATGGATCCTTTCCCGAGAAATTACCATGTCATTTGCAAAATGGTTATCTTGCATATTTAACAAGCTTAATGTGTATGACAAGTATAGATCAGCTTGAGGGGGAGTCTTGATAAATGTAAATTTCCGCTGTTGTATGTTGTCACTTGAATAGTAATAGTAATCGTTTACAGTAAACACATCTATTCCTGTTTCTCTATAGTTTAAGAAATCCTGAAACTGAATACATTCAGTGTTGTTAGACGTAATGGGCTTAGCCCATACTTTTTTGTATATTTCTTATTATAAATAAATAACCCTATGTGTTCATTATGCACAAGGGATTAATCCTATACCTCTTTACTTTATTTTCACATGGTATCTAGAGCGTGGTTAAAATCCTTGACTTCTTGGTGAACCTATTATCCATTGGTGACTGTTTTTTTACGCTGCCGCCGCTCTGCCACATCTGTTGCCATCGTCGTCACTTCGTCACCACTGCTGCCGCTGAGCCGCCACTGTTTAGACCAGTGACAACTCCATTTAGATAGTTCTGGCCAGGCGACCACCATGCCGCAAAGATTGTGGTGATCGGTGCTTCAACACGCCCTTACATCCCTTTCCAAGCCATGTCACTGCCATTGCATTCCACCGCGCATGGCGGCACGTCTAAACTCTTTTCCGCGGAAATTACTAGCATTGGAATCTCCTTGTCAACCTCATTTCGAATCAATTTTTTTCATTTTGATAGGATTTTGTTTGTTTTTTTACGGTTTTTTCCTCTCTTCTAAGGTTTTTCTCTTTCCTCTGCATCTATGGCCTCTTCTGCTGTCATTATGCCTGATCCGTCTATCTATACTAATTGTGAATGTACATCTATCTGTTGACAATTTGGATGGAACTAATTATGATACTTGGACTTTAGACATTAAACTATGGCTTAAGAGTTAAGGTTATGTTGATTATCTTACTTAGAGTGTGACCATATTGTTGAAAATGAGGTTTCTTGTTGGTTGAAAATTGATGCTCAATTATGCATTATTCTCAAGTTTACTATTTACTCATCTTTAAAATAAATATTTCGTGCTTATGAGATATGTTTAGAAGTTTGGGAACAAGCCAAATTATTGTACACCAATGATTCTCAACGTCTTTATGGTGCTTGTAAAAAATCTCCTTAATATCGTTGCCCCCAGACGTCTTGATGGTACAATGGCTGAATATCTGGGTAAAGTTCATACTCTTCTTCATGACTTCAATGAGTTATTGCGTCCTACCTCCACTTCTTAAGAACTCGAGCAAATGTCAAAGTTTTTTATGTTATTGGCTTTACATGGACTTCCTAATGATTATTCACATGTCTGTGATCATATTTTGGGATCCCAAGTTGTGCCTAATTTTACTTCCACCCTTTTGCGTGTGCTAGGTAAACCAACCACTGATATACCTTTTTTGACTGATGACTCTTTTGCTTTTGTATCCTAGTGTGATGATCACAATTACCTTTGCGAGTTGGGCAAAGAGAGTCACAAGTGTGAACATTGTCACAAGCTAGGCCACAAAATTGATAGATGTTATGTCTTACATGATCGTCCTCCTCGATCTGTACCATCTACTTTGGGCTCTACTCATATGATACCTCAGGACAATTTGCTATTTTCAATGAATTTCTCAATTGGTATGAGGATCGTTAGAACTCTAGTTCCATTGCTTTTGTTGCACAAACATGTACATCTTCTTTGCCCTCACTCCAATTCTCTTGGCCCTTGACGTAGGTATAAATCACAATACTAGTAACAAATACTTTTTCTCTTCTCTTTCTACTTCGGATTATTTACCTTCTATGACCATGACAAACGGTTCTAAGGTCTCATCATATGATATTGGTAATATTCATCTTCTTCCTTCTTTATTTATTGATAATGTTCTTTATGTTCCTGGGTTTCCATTTAACTTATTATCTATTAGTCATTTCACTCGTTTCCTTAATTGTGTTATTTCTTTTTATCAAAGATTCTATTTGTTTATAGGATCAAAGTTCAGGACGGATGATTGACATCGGATGTGAGTGTCATGGTTTTTATCAACTATGGACATTTACACATGTTGAGACGATAATGTATTCTCTATCTCTCATTCATGCTCAGCTGGGTCATCCTAACCCTACCAAGATGCAACAATTTGTTCCAATGTTTGTCTTGTAAGTCGTGTCAACTAGGTAACACAGTCGTAGTTCTTTAGTGTCTCACAACGTGTTTCGTCTCCTTTTGTCTTAGTTTACTTTGATAGTTGGGGACTAACTCGTGTTAAGTTCAATTTAGGATTTCAGTATTTTGTTATGTTTATTGATGATTATTCAAGTTGTTGTGGTTGTTTTTAATGAAAAATCGATCTGAGTTGTTTTCTATATTTCAATTCTTTTACAATGAAATTAAAAATCAATTTGAAGTTTCCGTTCGAATCTTGCACAATGATAATGTCCATGTGTATCTTTCTAAATTTTATGGCTTCTCATGACATTCTTCGTCAAACCTCATGTGCTTATACACCTCAATGAAATGGGATGGTCGAGTGCAAGAATAGACATCTCAACAAAACAATTTGCACACTTTTAATCTATGGTGAGGTTCCTCAATGTTTTTGAGGTGATGTTGTTCTTAGTGCATGTTATCTAATTAATCGCATGTTATTCTCGGTTCTAGATAATAAAGTTCCTCACTCTGTTTTATTTCTTCATGAACCTCTCCATCCCTTACCTTTTAAAGTCTTTGGGTTCACATGTTTTCTTCACAGTTTTAGATTTGGTCTTGATAAATTCTCTACTAGGTCACACTAATGTGTCGTTTTAAGATTCACTAAATTGCACAAATATTTTCGTTGCAAAGGGGCCTATAATCTAGGACATCATTGTCATGAAAAAAAAATTTTGAGAGTAATTATCTTGCCTAAAGATGAGGAATTTGGAGAGATGATGGAAAATAGGTCGAATGCAGTTGATGAATATTTGGAGGACAAACGGCAAGAGGACTTTCATCAAGAATGTCAGCACATGGACTTTTCCATTTTTTTTTGCAAGGGGTATGACACCATCTTAGAGTACGAAAATGCAGGGAAAAGTGAAGGGGAGACCCGTGTTGGTTTTGATTGATAATAGGGCTAGTCACAACTTCATTTCATCAGAACTAGTGTGCTTACTCAGTCTACATGTGGAAATCTCTCAACTATACAATGTAAGATTAGGAGACAGACACTCAAAGCAAACTCAAGGTTGTTGCAAGGATGTAGAAGTACAACGGAAAGAGTACACGATCAAGGAGACATTCTTCTTGTCTCAATTAGGAAGAGTAGATTTGATTCTGGGAGTAACATGATAGACAGGGTAGGAAGAAATTTATGAATAAAAGTGGTTAGCTGTTACGATGTTGGTACTTTCTTTTAGAAGGTCTACATATGCTTGTCTTGAGGGGAGAAAGATAGGGAGGATAATAGTTGATGTGACACGGAATGCTCTGTGAGAAAGGAAGTGTTTTCCTTTGTATACATTTGTTTGGTAGTTCTTTGAGGAATAATATAGTTTAGGGGACTATCCCTACATTTTCTTTTCTACGTGTTTTCCTCCTCTTTGGAGGCACGTAACAGTGTAAATCCTTGTTAACTGATGGTTGTTAGAGCAAGTGGAGATCATCGAAAAATTTGTCAGAAAAGTTGTCAAAGGTGCTGCTAGATAGATAAATGCTATAGAGAACAAAAAGAAAAAACGCTTCACTAGAAACATTGTGTCCATCTGGCCAAAGCTATGGGAAAGAGAGTCATTGAGTTGAAATTGTGTTTTCGAGGCACCACGAGTGCTTTATTTATATTGAAAAAAATCAAATCAATACAATAGATAGAAAGAAGTTTGATATCCTCTAATAATAAGAATATGATATAGGAATAAATAAAAGTGTTCCTAATAATATACGTAGTCATGATATTTTTTTTATAAAGGGTCTCTACCTTATTTCAATAATTATAGCAATTTCTGTAATTCTAACAATAACATACTATAAATTGTTTTGAATTTTTATTTTACATATCCAGACAGTATTTTATTGAATAGCAATACGTTCTTTATTGAATACCGTAAAAGATTAAATTGATCTCTTCAACTTTTTAGTACAAACACGTTACGTTTTAAAGCGTTGTTTACTTGATATTTTACTTGCTGAACTCATGTGTTCTTGTCTTTAATGAAAGTTGATACTTGAGGTATTTGTCATGGCTTTTTGGAAAGAAATGAGATGTGGTATCTTGTCTTGTAATTCTTGAAACTACCACTCTTAATGTTTTTCTTTGTGCACCTGCATATTTCTTCGTATGAAAACTTTTGTAGAAGCAGTTCTATATGTGCTGAAACAATATTAACTAACGTGGAAGAAAATTTTCTGATTTGCAGCTCATGATCTGCGTCCTAGCAGTATATATGGTATTTGGAGGATTGATGACACTGACAACAGTTTCTCAACCCCGCCCTTTCGGATAAGATATGCTAGGCAGGACATTCATTTATGTATGATGATCTCATTCAACTTATCTCTAAGTAGATTTGAGGTGATGATCTATCTCTCTTTCTTCTCTTTTTATAGGGTATTGAGGGGAAAGGAAATATTGGGCGATGCCAGTGGTGGGTGCTAAATTATCTGTTGGGAGATCACCTAGGGCATACCACTATATTAGGTGTTAACAAAGTTGACATCTAATTACTCATAAATTGTTTATGCACTCCAGCACAGATGTGTCTGTTGAGACACAGGTGTGTAGTGATCATAACAACAAAACACCTTGAATGGCTTTCAGTTACAGTTTAGTTGATGTGAAGACCGCTTGTAATATTTAATTCATGACGTGGTATTGAGCCTATATGATAAAAGTTTTCTACAGTTTGATCCTCATCACGCCTTATTGTTCTAGTACGAAACTTAAATTTGAGCACGACTCAGGTGGGCTTTTGCATTGTGCAATCTTTTGCCCAAGGGACTCTTGTGTGATGGTGCATCTTCGAGATGTCATATAGAACCATTCATGTGCCTTAAAATAAAAGTTTAAATCTTTAGGATAATTTGTTAATGAAAAGAAATTTTTGTGTGGTGTATTTTATTTTATTAGCCATACCTCACTAACGCTTGTTTGTTGGAGTTTGAGAATTGAGACTGCTGCTGGAAATGCTAGTATGTGATTTTACAAATTTGAACAGTATGATCCTATCTGATCATATTCTGATGCAGGAAAAGGATCACTATCTATGATGGCACAGGACTGTGCAATTATACAATTAAGTGTGCAATTTTGACTGCCTTGCTTTTTAATTCAATATTCTTATCTAATTTAACTATATTTTTTTTGGTTCTTAATTGCAGGTTTTACCTCCAACAGCTGTAATTTTGAGGTTTGAGCTTATGTATGCTCCCACATTTGAAAATGGGTGAGTGATTCAACTAGTATATTATTCACAGGGTTATTAATATGTTGCCAAAGCACATTGTTGTTCCTTTTTGATTCATCTCTCTTTAGTGGAATCTGTAAACTGACTAGAGTGCACCATCTACAGTGCTGACTTGCAAGCTTCTCTGGACGCTTACCCAGCTGCTGTCCATGAATTTCGAATTCCTCCTAAAGCTCTTTTGGGATTGCATTCATATTGTCCTGTACATTTTGATGCTTTACATGCAGTGTTGGTTGATGTCACTGTACATGTAAGTTTACTGAAAGCTGCATCTAACCAATCTGCATCGAAGGTACCCAGGTTTGTCACATTAGCTAATTTTCAACATGAATCTTTAAGGCCTTCATTTAAAATTTCTATTTCTTTTGATATGTTTACTTAAAAAAAATATTTAGTTTGAAGCTTTTTATGCTTTGGACTAACCTCTCCACATGCTTTGGTTTCAGCTTTTGTCGTGATGCTGAATTTGTTGCTGATAGAAGTTATGACTCATTAAACCAAGTATGTTCTAGACATTTGACGTCTCCTTTTTTATCACTTTGAACTATTGATCAATTTGCTATTTCTCAAAATACTTATTGCAAATCTATCCTTGAATTCATTTGTTCCCCGTGCTTCTAGAAAACTAGCACTTGTTGCTCAATCATATTATATGTGCCATTCTTATCTCTATTACTGTTTCTTACTTAGCCTAGACAAAGGTAAAAAGTTAATCTTCATATATACTATGTAGATGGACATGTTATATGTGAGCTAGTTTTTTTTTTTTTTTTTTTTTTTTTTTTTTTTTTTTTTTTTTTTTTTTTTTTTTTTTTTTTTTTTTTTTTTTTTTTGTGTTATGTTCTCATATTATGACTTTATCAAGTTCTACCTTGTGCATATTCAATAGTACCTTTCTTTTTGAGTGATCCATGTGAAAAACAGGTCAAAACACAAGAAAGGAGCGTTGAATTGCGTTTTAAATTTTTGCAAACTATTGTTTGATAATACGATTTTAATTGATAGACGATCTGTCAAAAGTCTTTTTCAAACAATTTGGTTCGTACAACTTTGATTCTATTAGTTAGTGCAACATGATAGTATGTAATGAACAAAATTAAAGGAAAGAAAGATTTACACTATGATTTTTATACTACTTCATTTGACAGTGCAAATCACATCCGATTCTCAATCAATTGATTGAGTTACTGTTACAAGTTGCAATCTAAGTATTATTTGGAACAAAATCACTTTTGGGTTAATAATATTACACAATCACTCCTAGCTAAAAAGTCGAGTATTATTTGAAACTCAGCCACTCCTGGTTAAACAACCCAAGTATTTTTTGAAATTTAGCCACTCTTGACTAACTAAATGAGTATTGTATGGAACACAATTGCTCTTGGTTAAGACAAAGTATTGTTTGGATAACAATCACTCCTGGCTAAACAAACTACGTGTGTATAAAAATGTGATCAAACATATCACAGGGGTTTGCTCATCACTGTTAGGGTCTTAAGTTGTATACGAAGATAAGAATTTTTTGTAGTTTGTTACTTGTTGAGTCAGCATTTAGTTATACTTTCAGTATCTTGCTATCAATACTTACTGCACTAAAAATAGATTCATTTCTCTATTTATATTTCAAATCAATGCACTACAATGAAAATTTTTATTTGACATGGTAGTATATAAGCAAGGAACAACACTAGTAAGTTGTTCTTATGACTGGGTAACGATATGCAAATCAGGAAACTGATAAAAGGCATATGATCCAACATATCGAGGAACCAAAAACTTTATTGGATGCCTAAGATTTAACAAAACAATGGTTATAATGAAATTCAAAATAAACGTTGTTGGCTTAAGCAAATTTGCTAAAACTAATTAAGTTTTTAGTAATGGATGTAACATATAAGAGATTAGTGAGAAGAAAAGTTGTGTAGAGAATTTGTGATGAAGAGAGTAGAGAAGAATCAGAAGGCTTAATTGTTAAACCTTGTCCATTGCTAATGAAGAAGATATGGTAAGAACAGGTGTTTGTTGATTATTTGAGAGGCATTAGTTACACGATATGAAGCACCAAATCAAAAACCCAATTTTGCAAACTAACTTGATCATTATTAGTAATCATAACTTGTGGATTTTTGGAGTGATCAAATTGCTATGGATTACAAAAAGATTTTGATGTCTCCTGTTTATGAAGAGGTGACTGTTGCCAGGTACAAAAGTTAGACACTGCATTTCCTTGCAATGAAGGTGACTACATAGCATATTTAGACCAATATTGAGATGGCTGAAATTGAGGATTATAGCGATTGTAGCAAATGAGAATTGTATGACCAAACTTGACATTGAATTGAGCTACGACCACCATGTCCTCTTCCATGTTTAGAACGATCATATCTTCCTTTATAACAACCACAAAATTCATTGTTTTGTAGACATGTATTATTGTTGTCAAGTTGAATAGGATAATCAATGCAGAAATATTGATATTGTATAGGCATTGAGCAACATTTATAGATGGAAAAACTGTAGAATCTAATATAGTTCTCATCTTTTATTTCTGTTGGTGCAATTCATGAGCTAGAATTTTGGGAGACACAACAAAATGATGCAACCTATGTGCTTTAATAACTAGTTTGACTTGTTAATGGAATAGCAAAAAATCTGTCATCAAGTTTCTCTAAAATGTGGGAAAACATGATCGGAGTTGGTAGTGGAATAAAGATTATAGAACATGAAGTTACATGTTAGAACTAGAGAGAGGGGATTGAATAAAGTTGATTCTGAAAAACATTTTGAAAACCTTTCATAAGTACCTATCAGAACAAATAGAGGTCATTTAATTGTTTTATAAATAACATTGACAAACCATTTTTATAAAGGGATAACCAACAAATGATATACAAGAGAAAGAAGTAAAACAATAATACATAATTTATATTGGTTCACCCAAAAAAGGCCATGTCCAATTCTCCTAGGCTAAACAATGGGTTCAACTATTCAAGATAAATTACAAGTATTATCACTGTCGCTTTTGGCTTACAATCTAGTATACAAAGTTACTCTTGGCTATTTGGTACACAAGTCTCTCCAGTCAAATTACATAAAGCCACTCCAGACTATACAATAATAAATTTGTTTGATAGAAGGTTCACACTCTCTAGAGTAAATATGAAATTCGCTCTTTTCCTTGCTTGTAGAGAATTACTTCACATACAAGTGAAGGATTTAAAAAATAATCTCTCCCTCGAACTTAGTCATCTGGAAGACAAACTACTATTCTTGCACTTAAGGCTTCTAGCACTTTTCACTTGTGTGTATAATGTTGATGATGTCTTTCAAGACTTTTCTTCTTATGTTTGCCAATGTTCTTGTGCCTATGGTGTCGCTGCATGTTCAAGCTTTTCTTAGAGGGTCATGTCTTTCTTTTGATATCCTTTGACTTATTGTACTTAGAGGTGATTTGAATACTGGATTGAACGCTTACCATTAAGCCAAAAGGTATAGTTGATAGTCAAAGCACAACTATTTTTACTTTAGAGAGTAATAGTCCAAGGGCCAAGATTTGATTGTGACTTGTCCTACTTGGTCTACACCATAGGACAATTGATGCCACCTACAACAATCTCCCTCTCAGCAATTGTCCTACCAAGAATCAAACTCATGACCTTGATTTTGATATCAATTGTTGGATCGAGTGCTTATCACTAAGTCAAAAGCTATAATTGATAGTCAGAGTGCAACTTTTTTCTGCTTAAGAGTGTAACAACCCAAGCGTTACTATTAGATTGTGGCTTGACTCACCTAGCTTACCATAGGACAATTGATACTACTTGCAATATAGAACACATTTCTTTTTCTTTGCAAATGACTTTGTGCCATTAACAATACAAAAGGGAGATTTTACATGTTTTTAGTTGGTACTTGTGTCAATATGTTCATAAGATAATCGTTTTGAGTCTACTGTAAGAACTTAGAGGATATAACATCCTAAGGATGTATCTAGTGCAAAACACTTTTCAAGTTGCATCTATTTTACTTGACTCTTGTCGTTTGAGGATTGATGCTAGCATAAGAGACGTTTGTTGATAGGTGTTACATCAGGGTTGTCTAATCAAGGTCTCTACAAAGATCGTTTATTCTTCATAGTTTCTCGTCTTAAGTTGCAAGCTAGAGAAGTTCTTGATCATCTTTTCTTGATTTTCTTCTTACTTCTTTGTGTTGCATGCTTCTGACGCTTCATCAAACTAGAGAAGTTCTTGGCATCTTCTCTTGATATTCTTCTTGCTACTTTATGTTGCAGGCTTTTGACTATTCAACAAACTAGAGAAGTTCTTGAGCATCTTCTCTTGATCCTCTTCTTGCTTCTCTTTGTCTTTTCTTCTTGCTTCTTTATGTTGTAAGCTTCTCTGGACATGAAGAACACAGATATTTGTAGAAGATGTGATTGTCTAATGCTTCCTGTTTACCCTTGTATTCACTGATACTTTTGAAAGGCTTCATCTGATTTTGTAGCATCCATCATCTTCTTTGAGGAGGTTGTCTAACCTGACCTTGTCTACATTGTCTTTGTACTTTAGTCATGACTAATATCTAGAACCAAAGACGTGGTATAGATCATGATTAAGCTTCTTGCATACTAGATAATTGTATTAGACACACTAAAATTGTCTTGTTTGTTATCAACGGTAAGACTTAAGATACTAAAGACTTGCATCTTATATTATCTTAACTCGTCTTTGCCTTAACAGAACCACTGTCAGTTATAGTGGTATGGGATTTGTAAGGGTGTTGCCTGAGCAACTGCAAGCGGCCAGGGAGAAAAGGAAGTGGAACATTTTCTGAAACTGTGGATCATTCTGCTCTTGATATATCATATTGAATGAAAACTGATACTAAAAATGAATGTGCATATACAAAGAAAGAGTTGTAATTCTATGTTACAGAAACTTTTATGTAGACCAGAGAATTACAATTGTTATGAAGGAAAAACAGAAAAGTCAGTTATAATTTGACAGAAAACAGAAAAGAGAGCTTGAGAGGGAGTGTTATTGTATCTTATCTTTATTTAAACAAGGGGAGTTGGAAATATTGCATGGCTATTATTTAGGGATTCCTGATGATTGTATCCTTATTTAATTTAATTATTTCATTATTATATTTTAATCAGTATGTGTGTGGGATGAAACACAATTTATAAATCCTTCAATTTTTTTTCCTTTCTATACATTATTTTTGGACATTAACTGAATTCTTTGTGACTAACCAGGGTTCGAGTGACATTGCCTCTGTAAAGTTGAAAAATGTCATGCTTGTTAAAGCATTACTCGGAGCTCATGATATATTACTTGACGAACTACAAAAACTTAGCAAAGCAGTTGGTCAAGCTATTGATATTTCAGAGGTTGTTCTGTCCAAAAGGAACAGTATCAAATTAATAAATTTTGTTCCTCAATCTGATCAGTTTACAACTGAAGTTGAAATTTCAAGTCAAGAACAGCCACAAAATGGTCCCAAGGTCCTTAAGCTTTATTCATCAGAACAAACTTTTGCAACTGAGCTATTCCTTTTAGATCACTCTCTAATATTTTATTAATTAAATGGTCTCTCCTTATGCAGGGACGAAATAGAGCTCTAGCTTTGGAGAATGCTGAAAAGCTTCGTTCTTTGTCAACGAGAGAGCTGTTGAACTGTTATCATTCAGTGGGAAATCAATTGTTGTATTTATGGAACATATTTCTAAAGTTCCACAGGTTTGCTTTTTAAAGGCTATGATTCAAAAGTTTGGTTTTGTTTACTCAGCTTCTAATATGCAAGTATATATAAGGTTCAGCTGCCCATTTGATCAATTATGGAACGTTTTCTAGGGGCAGATGAATGATATTTCTGTTCCCCTCGTTCAGTCTTTTCTATATTTCGTTTCAGATTATATTTTTGCATACAAATCCACAATCAGTGTTTCACATGCCATTCATATAGCGTGAGAATGTCCGAGTTAACTGTGACAATTATAGTTAGTGTCCCTTTTCATTACCCATGCATGAGAATAATCATGAAACATTACTTTGTTTAATCAACTATAACATTCTTGTTTCTAGGGACAACAAAATAAAGATTCTAGAAATTTTGCGGGATACATGGGCTAAGGATCGAAAAGCTGAATGGTCAATATGGATGGCGTACTCCAAGGTTGAGTTGCCTCATCATTATATAAACAGTGAGAGCGATGAGTCTTCCCATCGTGCAGCAAACAAAAGAGTTTCTAGTATGTGGAAGCTACCTGATGAGGTAGGTACTTTACTATTACTTTGTAAAATTAATTTTAGTGCAAATAACTAAAAGCATGATCTTTTTTTCCTTAAATCATACAGCCTCCTCAGACTGCTGCTACACGGGCAGAACTTCATAGAAGAAGCATAGCACAAATGAGGGTAGTTATCAACTCATGAATTAGTAGCTCCTCTTTCTTCATTTGCATATGTCCTATGAACGGATTCCATCTTTGCAGATTAACAGCCGGTCAATTCAAGACATGAACATATTTGAAGATCCTTCACACATACCAATTGTGTTTGTTGAACGTGTGATGAATGCACCACACCGAACTATCAGTGATAATTCATACTTGAGAAATTTAGGACTTGTAAATTCACCTAGCTCCCAAACTGGACTTAACTTGGACTCTGCAAACAAGATATCTGCTCCAGAAAGTAGTACTCGTGTGTTGAAGATTGTTGTCTTTGTGCATGGGTTTCAGGCAAGTCCTACACTTGTGCACTTTTAGGAATTAATACTGAATTTTTTGTGTCTTAGTTTGTTGGTTTGTCCAACTTATTTTACAAACCTTGGGTCAAGAGAGAACCAATAGTTGGCTGAGCTTGAAGAAGCCAGCAAACCAAAAAGCCAAACCTCATTATAAAGGGTTTTTTGGCATAATAGTAAAAGTATTATTGAGTTTGTTTAGAGTAGATTGCATATTTCCTTGTTTTCTGCTTTCCAAATTTCCGTGTGAACTAGGTGTAGAGAGAAATTGTATATATTCATGTCATAGAACTCTCGTCTTTTAATAGGAAAATACATAGCATTATAGTGGGAAGGGCGGAAGCCCGTATACAAAATATATTTATAATATATCTAATACTCTCTCTCAAGTTGGAGAATATAAACATATGCACCGAGCTTGTTACTTATATAATCAATCTTTGGCCCCACAATGGTTTGGGGGAAGATACTATCATTGGAATTAACAAACTAAGTGGTAATGTCTCCAAATAAAATATTTTCTCGGATGAAGTAGCATTCTATCTCATTATGTTGTGTTCTTACGTGAAATACGAGATTTGAGGCAAAATGAAGAGGAACATCTTTATCACAAATGAGAGACATGTGTGTAACTTTCCCAAATCTCAATTCTTTAAGTAGCTATTTGAGCCAAATAAGCTTACAAGAGACATAATCCATCACTCTATTCTATGCTTTTCCATAAGATCTTTCCACCACATTCTGCTTCTTGCTTTTCTAGGAGATCAAGTGCTTATCAATAAAGACACTATCTAGAAGTCGATTTCTTGTTAGTAAGTGAATTTGCCCAATTTGCATCTGAGTATTCCACGACTTGAGTATGATTATTGTGTCGATATAGCAAACCTTTTCCTGAGGCCCCTTTAATGTACTTTATTTTTGTGAATGATTGCATTCCAATGTCATGTAGCAATTGTGCCAACCTCTATCAAAAACAAGTTTCCTAATATGACAACCTCTATCAAAAGCAAAATCAACTGCATAAACAACTCCACGATTTTAGCATGAATTGATGAATAAATCCAAGGAAATTAGAAATTGTTGTGTTGTCCTCAAAAAGGCCTCCACAAACGGCTAGGCAAGGTACACTTTTGGCTACCCCATCTATATTACATTTCCACCAAGAAAAGGAGGGGCCTTCCACAAAAGAAAAATTATTTTTGGGCCAATACTAGGTTTGATATTAAAGTTAAAATGCTTAAGAATATTGATGCGGAAAAATGGGAAAAGGACTGTTTTTGATATTCAGTTTGGGAAAGAACAGTTTGGGAAAGGATATTAACGCCACACTCAAGAAAGATGAGAAGGTGAGTGATAAGTCATAGGGTTGATCGCCACAAGATACCCTGATAAAATCAGATTTGAGTTATTCTAAATCAGAACACCATAAATTCTCAGAGGGAAAAACTCAATTTTATTCCAAAATTCATCTCTTATTACATTTCTGAGTACATCCTTTTATAGGCCAAAATAACTAAGACTTTTCTAAATTCTATATTAATCCTGACATACCAAAATACCTAAGACTTTCTAGATTCTATATTAAACCTAATACCCACTAGTAATTAATCTTCATTAGTTGTTTCTATTTCTTACTAAATATATCATTATTTCTCACATGAGAATATGAATGATTCATCTTCTTATAGTCTTTTTTTTCCATGTGACTCATTCAACCACTTAATTAAAATACATAATAAAAAAATTACAAAAGAAAATCCTAAATTATATTTATCCCCTGAAGATCATATCATTTGGTATCAGAGCTCTGATACCAACTGATGCGGAAATATAGGGGAAGGACCGTTTTTTATGTTCAGTTTGGGAAAGAACAGTTTGGGAAAGGATATTAATGCCACACTCAAGAAAGATGAGAAGGTGAGTGATAAGTCATGGGGTTCATCGCCACAAGATATCCTGATAAGATCAAATTTGGGTTCTTCTAAATTAGAACACCATAAATTCTTAAAGAGAAAAACTCAATTCTATTCCAAAATTCATCTCTCATTACATTTCTGAGTACATCCTTTTGTAGGCCAAAACAACTAAGACTTTTCTAAATTCTATATTAATCTTGACATTGCAAAATACATAAGACCTTCTAGATTCTATATTAACCCTGACATGCCAAAATACCTAAGATCTTCTAGATTCTATATTAATCCTAATCAAACATATTGGAATTCATAGTAGAAGAGAAAAAATTAACAATTAAACTTACCTTGTAATAAACCTTATATTTAACCTTAAGGCATACATTGATTATCAAACCAAATAAATAGAATCCATAACCAGAAAAAATGGCTATTTGTACAAACAATTTAATCAACTTACCCCAATTCCCATCAAAAGCTTTCATAATAGAGACACTATCAAGAAACCTCAAGTCTATCATGTAAATGAGAACTGAGCGAAGACCATAACTTTAAAGCAAAAGGACATAATAGAAAAATATGTTCATCAATAGATTTAACCTCTTGTTCACAATATGGAAACTTCTTATTAAGTTATCATCAACGACCAATTTGTTTTGTAATAATATCCATTAATTCCAAGTATTCTTACGTAAACTAGAACTAGTAGTCTCAAGGGCAAGGTTATAGGCTTATTTCAGTCACTTACCACTCAGGGCACATTTCCATAATCTCTTATCAGGTAAATAATATAAAGGGTAACTTCGTTACATGTTGTTTGTGCCACATTTCCATCCTTAGCATCAATAATATCCCTATTACTTGCATGAGCTTTTGAATAGCCTTTCTGAAAACCTCTCTTGCAATACAGAGAAGAGAAAATAAGGGATCACCCTAGCACACTCCCCTTTTGCAGTGACTTTTCTGTTAAGAGAATGACAACTTAGTTTTTCAAAAATGATTCTCATCCAATTGTCTAAGACTTTATTTAAAAACTCTAAACTAATTGTGAGAGTTTGATTGTTGCAAATAGAGGTGATAAGAATGTAAGGTGTAATTGTTATCAATAAAATAATTCTTTATTTCCTTACATATTTCAATTTGGTATCAAAGCTCCCGATCTTGGGAGTTCTATTTTTGCTGCCTCATAAATAGTTGACGCGTCATTTTCCGCCTTAATGATGCTGCCATTGAGGATAGTGGTGGGCCGAAAATGTGGGCTCTACTCAGATGATTACAACTTTGGTATTAGAGATTGGTTAAAATTAATATATCTGGCTCACACATGGCCAAACATTGCTCATGCAATGAGTGTCATCAACCAATTTATGTATCTATTGAAGGGATTTCATCTTCAAGTTGCTTATAGAATTCTACATTACTTGAAGGGTAGCCTTAGAAAGGGAATATTATTTAAAAGAGAAAGAAGACTAACTCTTGAAGGCTACACTAGTGTAGATTATGCAGTTCTTTTGCTATCAACAACTAAATATTGTACTTTTCTAGGTGTGAACTTAGTGACATGGAGAAGTAAGAAACAAGTGTTGTGGCAAGATCATCGGCTGAATCAGAATTTAGGTCCATTGCAAAGGGTTATGTGAGTTATTATGGCTAAAAATTATCTTAGATGACTTGAAGGTTAATTTGGACTAACCCATGAAGTTCTATTGTGATAATGAGTCAGCAATAGACATTGCATATAATTCTATTCAACATGACAAGACAAAACATATTGAAATAGATAGACACTTCATTAAGAAAAAATTAGAAGTTTTAGGATGCATGTCATACATTCTGTCCAAGCAACAGGTGGTCGATGTGCCAACAAAAGGACTCAATACCTCAAACTTCCATGACCTCACAACCAAGCTAGAACAAAGTATATTTAATTCTCATCTTGACAGGGCGTATTGAAATATGGGTATGAATATAGCACATTTATTGTATAATAAATATAGATTTGTTTGTAAGAAATACCTAAAACTAAGGAATTGGGATTAGGAGTTTATTATGGTGGATCTGCTCCTAATTTAGAGTCTTTATTTCTATAAAAGTATTTCCTTTATTTTAGGAGATTTATGTCCTTTTATTAGGATTTCGTTTCTCTTTTAAATACCCATGTATGGTTTCTTTTTGGGATCAAGAAAAGTAATTCCATAACTATTGCTTACTGTGTACACAATTTTTCTCAGTATCGTTCCATTTGTCTTCGATTTCAATAGATACGAGTTTTTAGGTTCCTTTGCCAAACAAGTTCTCTTTGTGAACTTTTAATGTTCAAGGTGAAATTCAAGCCCTTGGATCCTAATGATCTTTCAAATGTGACGGGTCTCTACAAGTTTGACGGGCGATATTATTTGTAGTGGAGCCAATACACTTAGAGGATTCTCAAGGGATGGTAAGATTCACATCGGTGGCGGAGGACCAGGGTCAAATGACTCTAAATTTGTGATAACGAAGATTCACTGATCATGAAGATTCATTGATCATGACTTGGATTTGGCATTCCATGTCTTTACAAGATGCCTGAGATCTAAGTAATGAAACCACCATAGGTGAGGAAGACTAAGAAGACAAATTCTTTAGCAAAGAAATATCAAAGAACGAAACAATCTACTTTGACTCTAGAGCAAGAAAAATTGTTTGACTCGAATCCGAGGATCCCTGAAGAGAATAATGAAGAGGTAACTGTTATCGAAAATTTACCCATTGCATTGAGAAAGGAAAAAAGATCATGTATTTAATATCTTATTTCTCAACATGTCTACACTAACCACCTCTCAATAAACATCAAACTTTTATTGTTATTATTGAAGCCACAACAATTTTTACCTTAGTCCAAGAAGCCATGAAAATTGAATATAGGACACGAGAGAGGAGATAAATGCATTAGAAAGAAACTGAAGCAGTTCTCAAAATTCTTTAGTATTTCAAGTCAAGCTTAGGAAAGGGGGCTACTATTGAAGAAAGAAGATGCTTTATCCCCAAACATATATATATTCACAAAATTTGTGTAGGTTCTGACAAAAAATCTACCACTAGATAGGGTATCTCATTTTAGTGGAGAAGTAGAATTTTGAGTCCTAGCTCAAGGTATGTGTTAAGGACTTTGGATAAGAATCATACTAGATGACTTTAAAATAAGGGTTGTCGTATTTTGATAACAAGTCAGTCAAGGACATTGCCACGGTCTAGTATAACATTATAGGACCAAACATATTGAAGTTGACTAAAACTTCATTAAAGATAATCTTAACAAAGGTCTTGTAGTTACAACCCATGTTCCTATAAGACTTCAAATAGCAAAAATTTTCCAAGAACTTATAGGCAAGTTGGAAATGATGGACATTCATTTACTAACTTGAGGAAAAGTGTTTTAAATAACAAATTGTTAGGATAAAATTATGCTCAATATCTCATATTGATTAGGAAAAATATTTTTAAAATTTTCCTATTCATTTATACATATTTTTATTTGTTTATTTCAGAGTGTTTGTTTGACATGCAAAAGAAGAGAGAGAAAAAATATTTTATTAATTACAATCATGATAATAACATTCTCAACTCTGATTGTAACAATTACACTCTTTTTAAAAAGGAAATAAAAATTAGCTAAAAAGAATGTGTTAGTAGGATATTGTGTACTGCAAGAAGCTGTTAGAAGATTCTAGAGATCTCTTTGTAACCATTACTTTAGGGTTAGAGTTCTTTATATATAGAGGCTAATGTACTATTTCAAATCAATTAATTGAATAAAAAATTCTTCTTTCAATTAGATTAATCCTTTTCAAGTTGGTATCAAAGTCCCCGATCTTGGGGCTTGCTTCCACATTTCTTCTTTACCATCTTAGTTACAGTTCCTTTTAAAGGTTGCATAAAGTGAACTCAACTTGTGGTTCTATTAGTGCTATTTTTGCTGTCGAAGTTGTTGCTGTCAGGTGAAGCTGTCTACCGGAGCCATCGTTGAAGTCGCTATGTCACTAGAGCTATTGTCACCACTGTCATTGGAGTTGTTGCCACCATTGTCATCGGGGTTGTTGCTGTCGAAGCCTACAATCAAATTGAGAATCTCACCATGAGATTTGCCATCCTCCAATATGAAACTATTTTGTTTTATTTGTCTCACTGTTCTTTGCTTATTTAGGAGGGGGATTAGGAATTCCTACTTATTTTAGCATGACAATTGCACTGATGACAATCGCCTTAGTGGTTAGAATTATCTCTAGTGGGCTCAATTTATTATACGCACGTTAAAGAGTACGGGTAGACTCAACCATATTGAAGGAGATGCCATAGCTCAAGATAACCCTAACTTTCAAATTTGGGACAATGATGACTCAAATTATCACATTGTTATGGGGATCCATGACTATAGAAATCTATAAAAATTATACTTTCCATTCCAGTGCCCATGAAATGTGGGAAGACCTTGCAAATACTTAGTCCATGTGACATTACATCTCTACTTGTTATGAGTTAGAAAGCAAAATCTTTGGTTCTAAGCAGGGCACTTTCTTTGTTAAAGAATATTATGAAATTTTCAAGGGTATGTGGATGTAATTGGACTAGTATAAAAATTTGAAGCTTGAAAATAGTAGAGATAATGTTATTGTTGCTTAGTTCGTTCAACGATCTCGGCTATTTAAGTTCTTATCAGGATTGAATCCTAAATATGATCCTGTTAGGCACAAATTCTTGAGAAGGAAACACTTCTCTTTCTGAAGTCTTCTACATTGTTTGAGGTGAGGAGACTCATGGAATGGTCATGATGAATGAGCCCTTCATTTTCATTGAAGGAGCTCCCATGTTCTTTGGAAAGGCTTTCAAACTTGGGACTTCAAATATTGCAAACATAAAACTCAACTAAAAGGGTAAGTAGGATCGTTAATGCCCTCATTGTAAAAAATATGACCTCACTAAAGAGACTTGCTCCACAATACGTGGAAAGGAGAAAGCTCTCAATCAGAATTAGAAGGGCAACCCTCAAGCAAAGCTTATCAAGCAACTTTAGATTTTGAAAATCCTAGCAAGACTCCTTCGTCCTCTTCAATTAAAGAAGGAATGCTTGAACTACATGTGGAAATTGAACGTTTAAAATCTCTCATGGAATCTATCATTAACCCACCTTCTAGTACTTGCTCTCTAACCATGACTGATAAGAACTTCATTCTTCTTCTAGGTTCTAGACTCTGATGCGACAGACCATATGACCCCTCATTCATCACTTTTAACATTATATGCTTCTCTGTCTAGTAACTACATTACTATTGCCAATATGATTTATATCTCAATAATTGGATGTGGTAATAATTGGATATTCCAAATCTTTAGATTTTTCTTTCATGAGGAAAATCCATTTGACATGGGTACAATCATCAATAAAAGTGACCAACCATTTAGCACTAGATATACTAGAGTTTGATTCAGTTTTTGTATTACTAGGAGGATATGTGGCACGATGGTGCTTTGCAAGTTGACATACATGACATTTGAATGACTCATTAGACTCTTTGGAAATCAAAGAAGGGAACATAGACTTTAGAACATAAAAAGATGTATGTCTTAGACCATGATGGGAAGCCAAACTCAGTAGTAGTGCAAGACTCAAGACACGAGGCCTTTTGTCTATTGATAGTATCATTCGTTCGTAGTGCAATACTCAAGACAGGAGGCCTTTTGTCTATTGATAGTATCATTTGTTCCCAAATCTTCGAGGTAATACAGCCCTTCTCGTTCCTCAACAGTTCCAATCGTCCTCCTGTGGCAAGATCCTAAAAAACATAATGAGTGAAAAAGAAGGTTACATAATAATTTAGGTCAAGGGTAAGTTTTTGAACGTAAATAAGGTTATTATAAAGTTTGGAACAAGAAGGATATCTTTAAGGATGAGGGATGACAAAGGAGAAATATTTCCACGTTCAATTATTGGGATATAGGTCCCATTTGCAACAGTAATGTGATTACCAGAAAGAGAAACATATGGTGTTAAAAGAGGTGAATGAAAGATGATATGGTCTCTGACACCAGAGTTTAGAACCCAAGACTCCTTACCTAAAAAAGTTTACAAACATTAAAGAGGAATTGGAGTTCTTATTAGTCATGGTTAGAGAGCAAGTACTAGAAGATGACTTACTGATAGAATCCATGAGATATTTTAGATGTTCAATTTCAATTTTCCATAATATTTTGCAATGAAGAGGGTGTCTTGCTTGCCATCAAAGATCTTGCTTTCTAACTCATAATGCATAGAGATGTCTTGCTGCATAAAATAAGTATTTGAAAGGTCTTCTCGAATTTCATGAGCATTGGAGTAGAACATATAATTTCTATTGAGTTTTCTAGTCACGGATCCCATAGCCATGTAATAATTCGTGAGTCATCATTATCCCAAATTTAGAAATTAGAATTATCCCAAGATATGGCCTCTCCTTCAATATCGTTGAGCCTATCCATACCCTTTAACGCGTGTCTAATAAATTGAGCTCACTAGGATAATTCTGACCATATGATTAGGTAAATGTGGAGGGTCAACATTGCTTAAAGGAGTTTTCGTGCCAAAAAGACAAAGATTCCTTATGCTTCTTTTTAAAAAGAAAAAAATGTCAGAGAACAACAAAAAAACATAATGTCTTTGTGAATAGTGCTCCTTTCAAAGGAGAGACAAGCAACTTGAGGCAAAATGGAAAAACAATGGATAGTCTAGAATTGCCACTTGAGGGTGACTCTAGCGACGCAAGTGGCGAGAATGGTATTAAAAAAAGGGAATTCGGTGACGTAAGTGAGGAGATTCTAAAAAGAGGGAACTGTAGTTAAAATGACGACGAAAAAATGCGGAAACAGAGTCCCCAAGATTGGGAGCTCTAATACCAACTTGAAAAGGATTAAAGAATGAGAGAAGATTTTATTGAATTGAATTTTTTAAGCAATACATCAACTTCTATATAGAGAACTCTAACTCTAAAGTAATAAACACATACATGTCTAGAATCTTTTAATAACTTCTGAAAGTTATTAATTACAATATCCTATTGTAGCTCATCAACTATATTTTCTCCTTACTCTAGAGAGGAACTAAAACCATATTCTACTAAATTAGAGGGACTAAAAATGAATTAAATCCAAATTTCAAGGACTAAAAACACAATTAGACCTCTATATCTTTAATTACATTGTAGTAGCATAAATAACTTGTGAAATAACCATCCTTTGTTCCTTGATATTTTATTTTGTAACCAAAAACTTTACCAAATTTAGTGTTTAGGAACTTAAAAAGGGTTTAATCCAAATTTCAGTGACTAAAAACATAATTAAACCAATAAAATCTCTAGGTATATTGTAGTAGCATACGTGACGTATGAAATAACCTACCAACCAAAAATTTTACCGTTTGGTCCTTTACGCACTTCACTTTTAATTCTCTTATTTTCTCTTCTCCTATCATTCTTAGAACTATTTCCAGAGATATATGAAATGTAACAGTATCCATGCTCCAAAATGAATCTTGATTTCATGGAATATAGGACACTTGCTTATTTTCCAATACACATGAGGTCTGATACATTGGACTCTGCAAATTTGAAACGATTTGAACAGGAAACAAGGCATTATTTACTGGTATTACCTAAATTAGCACAATTACATTGTCTATCCATGTCATGAAGATTCAACTAAGTTTTATGTTGGTTGTAAAATTCATCAACCATGCTCTTTTTTATCCCGACTTAGGAATAGCTGTGTAAAGAATAGAACCAAAGCATAATATTGGCACATTTACTGTGTGTGTTTCTATATTTTTCATTGTTCAAAGATGGTTGAATGCTTATTCTTCATCACTTAAAATGTTGTAGGGGCATCATTTGGATCTTCGGCTTATTCGAAATCAGTGGCTTTTGATAGACCCTAAGGTAGAATTTCTTATGTCGGAGACCAATGAGGACAAAACTTCAGGAGACTTTAGAGAAATGGGTCAGCGGCTAGCCAAGGAAGTTATTTCTTTTGTTAGAAGGAAAATGGATAAAGCAGCAAAATATGGGAATTTAGGAGATATTAGACTAAGTTTTGTTGGACATTCTATTGGTAACCTCATTATAAGAACAGCACTAGCAGGTGCGTCATAATTTTAGAATTGATGGTGTTCGTCTATTTAAAATTAGGAGCTAAATTTTGTCTTATGTTTGCAGAGAGCATGATGGAGCCATTTCTAAGATATCTACATACATATGTTTCGGTATCTGGTCCACATTTGGGGTATCTTTACAGTTCAAACTCTTTGTTTAATTCTGGATTGTGGCTTTTGAAGAAACTGAAAGGTACACAGTGCATTCATCAACTAACCTTCACAGATGATCAGGATATTCAAAACACATTCCTCTATAAACTATGTAAGGTAAGAAGTGTTCTACAGAGGTTGGAATGAATTAATACAAGCATAAGCCTAAAGTTTGTTCTTTTGAATAAGTTAATTTGATATGTGATTGTTAGCTGTTACTGTAGGAACTCAGAATATTTTTTAAGGCTAAAAATGCTCACATACTTTTATTCATATTCATAACCTTTAAATACAAGAAAAACATAACTGAAAATTGATAACAATTTCAAATCAAAAATAAAATTACCCATAAATTTGTAGCCACCCTTTGACATCCATGTTTCCTATATTTAAAACTCATAACAATAGGAATAATGCTTTAATAATTCCTATATTTAATAATACTGATTCGGATTTTCAACACTTCTTGTATTATTAGTAACTATTGACTGAAGTATCTCTCTCAAGTTCTCGAAACATCTTTGTGTAAACACCTTTCTAAAGATGTCTGCGAATTGGTCTTCCATCTTGCAATATTCTAAGAAAATAAAGCTTGATATTGCATTGTTTAGTCTTGCCATGAAAAATTGAATTTTTACAAATTACAATTGCTGCTTGATTATCTACAAATACTTAGTTGAACCTGTTTGAAACACATGTAGATCAGCCAGAATTTTCTTCTACCATAAGGCTTGATTAATAGCTGCAATAGCAGCTGTGAATTTTGTTTCTGCAGTTGTCATTGCTACAAATTCTTGCTTCTTGGAAGCCCAAGAAAACACTCTAGAATCAAATTTAAAGCAATAACTAAAAGTGTTTTTCATATCATCCAATGAACCTCCTTAATCATTGTCAAACAAATCCACAGAAATTGAATTCTTGATTATAGTTTGTAGGAATAAATGATAGTCGTATGATGGAATCCTTGTGTGTCTCAAGCACAGCAAAGGAACATGTTATATATAGAATGTACATTGCATTACATAAATATGGGCCTAGGCTGATATGTGAAATGCATCCAGCATTCACCATCATACTAGTGCATATAAATCATATGCACCAAGCTTGTCACAAATATAATCAATTCTAGGACCCTACAATGATTTGGTGAGAACATATGTCAAGTGATCATTGGAATTAATGAACTAAGTAGTAATGTCTCTAACTACATTCTTTTCACGAATGAAGAGACAACCTATCTTAATATGTTTTGTCCTTGTTGAATACTGGATTTGAGGCAATATGAATTAGTTAACTATGTAGTAATGTCTCTAGATACATTATTTTCACGAATGAAGTGACAATCTATCTCGATATGTTTAGTCCTTGTTGAATAATGATTTTGAGGTAGTATGAAAGGTTGCTTAGTTATCACAAATGTGAGTCATATGTGTAAACTCTTCAAATATTAGGTAGTAGTTGTTTGAACCAAATAAGTTCACAAGTGGTAGAAGTAATAGCTCTATTTTATGCTTTTGCACTTGATCTTGCCACTACATTGTGCTTCTTATTTTTCTAGGAAATCAAGTTGTCACCTAGAAAGACAAAATATTTAGAAGTGAATCTCCTGTTAGTGGGAGAGCTTTAGTATCCCACAACTCGAGTGACTATTGTCTCCATACAACAAACCCAAGCTCCTTTAATGTACTTTAGAATGTGAATGATTGCATTCCAATGTCATGCACATGGACATTTAAGAAATTGACTTACCACACTGACCACGAAGGAAATATAAGGACAAGTGACCATAATGTTACTTAGTTTCCTAACCAATCTCTTGTAACTCTCTTTACCTGAAAGTTGCTCCCCCTAACTTGGTAGAAGTTTAGCATTGGAATCCATAGTTATGTTTAGAGGCTTGGAATAAATTAGCCCAATGTCCTCTCAAATATCCAATGTGTACTGATATTACAATTCCACTTTTAGATTGTACTACCTTAATTACCAAGAAGTATAACTTGTGGAGATAAATAAAAGAGACCATATATATTTTTGGGAGCTTAAATCACCTCTCTTATGTTCTCATATTTATATTGATAAAATTTCAATGCAATGAGTAAAGGGAAGAGCAAAGATCAAAAGACAGCATTAGAGTCCTAAGTACAAAATTTAGTAGTTTTCAAATAAAACTATTTAATGCCTATATTTAATTCCTTTTCTAACTATTAAAATAGAGAAATAGGTATAGGATTAATTCCCTTGTGTGAAAATACACATAAAGAGATGTTTATTTATAGATGATAAAAATAACAGAAATAGTAACAAAATAACAGAGAACATGGGCTAAGCCCGTTATATTCTACACTCTTCCTCAAGCTGGTGCATATAAATTGTATGTACCAAGCTTGTTACAAATATAATCAATCCTGGGCCCCCTTAAAGATTTGGTGAAAATGTCTGCTAATTGATCATTCGAATTAACAAACTCGGTCTTGATGTCTCCAGATGTAATTTTTTCTCGAACAAAATGACAATCAATTTCAATATGTTTAGTCCTCTCGTGAAAGATGGGATTTGAGCTAATATGAAGAGCAACCTGATTATCACATGAGTGTCATTTGAGTGACCTCTCCAAATTGCAATTCTTTCAGTAACTGTTTGAGCCAAATAAGTTCACAGGCAGCTAAGGCCATGGCTCTATATTCAGCTTCAGCACTGGATCTTGCCACAACATGTTGTTTCTTACTCTTCCAAGATATCAAATTACCACCAATAGAAACACAATATCTGGAAGTAGATCTTCTATCTGATGGAGACCCTGTCCAGTCCGCATTTGTATAGCATACAACTCCAATATGGTCATATATAGTAGGCCTTTTCTAGGAGAACCTTTAATGTACTTCAATATACGAGTAACTGCATTTAAATGATCAACACATGGAGAGTTAAGGAATTGACTCACCACACTAACTGCAAAAGAAATATCAGGACGAGTAACAGTAAGATAATTCAGTTTTCCAACTAATCTTCTATACTTCTCAGGATCTGAGAGGAGCTCCCCCTGGCTAGGTAGAAGTTTGACATTAGGGTCCATGGGTGTCTCAACAGATTTAGAATTTAGTAACCCAGTTTCTTCCAAAAGATCCAATGCATACTTTCTTTGAGAGATAACAATACCATGATTGGATCATGCAACCTCAATCCCCAAGAAATATCTAAGTTTACCAAGATCTTTAGTCTGAAAATGGTGACAAATATGCTGTTTAAGTTGAGAAATGTCATGGTGATCACTACCTGTAAGAACAATGTCATCAACATAGACAACTAGATAGATACACCCAGCATTCGAATGACAATAACAAACTGAATGATCTGCCTCACTGCGAGTCATACCCAATTCTTTAACAGTACTATTAAACTTTCCAAACCAGGCCCTGGGAAACTATTTGAGACCATATAAAGATTTGCGAAGACGACATACCAATCCAGAAGACTCCCCCTGAGCAACAAAACCTGGAAGTTGCTCCATATAAATTTCTTTCTGCAAATCTCCATTAAGAAAAACATTTTTGACATCCAGTTGATAAAGAGGCCATCTTTGAAGAGCTGTCATGGCTATAAATAAGCGAATAGACGCCATTTTTGCCACTGGAAAGAAAGTATCACCATAGTCCAAACCAAAAATTTGGGTATAGTCTTTAGCCACAAGACGAGCTTTGAGACGATCAATAGTGCCATCAGGACCAACTTTGATAGCAAAGACTCACCTGCAACCAACAACAGATTTCCCAGAGGGTAAAGAAACGAGTTCTCAAGTTCCACTGTTCTGAAAAGCACTAAGTTCATCAAGCATAGCTTGACGCCAACCAAGATGAGCTAAAGCATCACCTACAGATTTTGGAATAGACACTGAAGAAATGGATGATAGACAAACATAAAAAGGTTGAGATAGTCTATGATAGCTCAAGGCAGTATAATGTGGAGATGGATTACGGGTAGAATGTATACCTTTACGAATGGCAATGGGAAGATCAGGTTTAACTGTCGGAGCCGGAGGGGGCGGAAGATCTGGCACCAGAGGAGAATCACTTGGTAGACGTTGGGAAGTCTGACGACGACTATAAACCTTAAGAGGTGGTGAAGGAGGCGACTCAATAGGAACATTAGACATGACACGAGAATCACAGACAATTGGAATATGTGTTTGATTAGATGAAGACACAAGAGGAGAAGATGAAGACTTAAAATAAAAAGAAGATTCAGTAAAGGTAACATATGCAGAAATGAAATAACGATTAAGCGAGGGTGAAAAACATTTATATCCTTTTTGAGATCTAGTGAACCCTAAAAAGAAACATTTATGTGACCGAGCATATAATTTATCAAGTCCGGGACTAAAATTGTGAACAAAACATGTAGACCCAAAAACTTTAGGGGGTAATAGATGGAGACTCATGAGGAAACAAAATAGAGTGAGGAATTTTATTTTCTAAAACTGAAGATGGCATATGATTAATAAGATAACATGCACTAAGAATAGCATCACCCCAAAAACATTGAGGAACCCCACCATGAATTAAAAGAGTACGAGTAGTTTCAACAAGATGCTATTTCTGCACTCAGCTACCCCATTTTGTTGAGGTGTATAAGCATAAGAGGTTTGGTGAAGAATGCCATGAGATTTCATAAAAGTCGTAAAAAACTGAGAAAGATACTTACGAGCATTATCACTCCGTAAGATTTGAATTGAAACACCAAATTGATATTTAATCTCATTAAAAAAGGATTAAAATATTGAAAACAACTCAAAACGATTTTTCATTAAAAATAACCAAGTACATCTTGAATAATCATCAATAAAAGTAACAAAATAATAAAATCCTAAATTAGACTTAACACTACTTGGTCCCCAAATGTCAGAGTGAATTAAGGCAAAAGGGGACGAAGCACGTTGAGAGACACTACTAGGAAAAGAACTGCGACTATGTTTTCCTAAAAGACACGACTCACAAGACAAACTGGACAACTTAGATAAACTTGGAACAAGTTGCTGCATCTTGGCAAGGCTAGGATGTTTAAACTGAGCATGAAGAAGAGATGGAGAGTCCATGACCATGCCAACATGAGCAGATGTTCGTAAACAGTAAAGATCATGAGACTCACATTTGGTGCCAATCATCCGCCCCGAACTCCGGTCTTGTAAACAAACAGAATCTTTGGTAAAAGAAATAATACAATCAAGAGAACGAGTGAGACGATTCATAGATAATAAATTAAAAGGTGACCCAGGGACATAAAGAACATTGTCAATAGGCAAAGAAGGGAAAAGATGAACAATACAACACCATGGGATGAGACCTTAGAACCATTAGCCATGGTGATGGGGGGTAAATGACCAGAGGTAGACAAAGAAGAGAAAAATGATTTATTACCAGTAATATGATCTGTGGCACCTGAGTCTAGAACCCAAGGACCAAGAGAATTGGAGTGGGTGAGCCCAGCAAAAGAGATACCTGTATGTGCAACAGATGCAGTGGAACCAGAGTTTTGACGATCCTCATACCATTTAAGAAATTCATTGAAAATAGCCAGTGGACCTGAGATATCGGATGAAGTAGGATCCATGGTAGAAGGTGGCACAGGAGTTGCTTGGACAACCGCAGCAGTTTTAGGAGGACGACCATTTAAGGCATAACACCTGTCAATTTTGTGGCCAAGTTTGCCACAATGGTGACATTTATGATGCTCTTTGTTCAGCTTCCAAGAACGAGTGCAGTCACCACGTTGAGATACTAAAACAGAAGAGTCATCACCTGAAGTAGATACATCAATGTGAGATTTATCTGATACACGCATAAGGGTGGAAGAAGTAGAAGGGTGGGCACAACAGGAGATCCCAAAATCTGATCACGAACAGGGGAATAATCATCAGGAAGTCCATATAAGGCTAACAACATGAAAAACTTGAACCGTTGCTCTATTTCTTGAGACGGAGTGGATGCAGGAGGCAACAATTCATTAAAATCATGAAAAAGAGCATGAATTTTACCAAGATATTCCGACATTGTACCATCAAGACGTTTCGAAGCAACATGAAGGAGATTTTAACATACTCCATAAAGACGTTGAGTATCACTGGTATATAATAATTTAGCATGCTCCTAAATTTCTGAACACGTCTCATAAGAGCGAAAAATTTGTTTCAAAGGCGAGTGAATAGTCGATTTGAGAACCATGTATAATTAAGCATCAATTTTCAACTAACGAAAAACCTCATTCTCAGGAACATTAGCAACAGATGTTGTAAGATAATCAACGTAGCCTTGACTCTGAAGCCATAACCTAATATCCGAAGCCTAAGTATCATAAACTTTACCATCTAATTTGTCAATTGACAAATGAACATTGACGTAATTAGTATAGTGATCCGGTATAGGGAAAGTAGAGGAGGCAGTAGCAGTAGACGAGGCGTTGGTAGTCGCGGAAGAATCCATGGAGGAGAGAGAAAAAACGCGAAAATTCAAATGTGCTCCAATAAAGATAATGAGAACAGATCCAGAACGCTTGTAGGACGACAATCACAATGACGGTAATCGCCGCCGGAAAAGTCGACGGACGCGCCGCCACGCGTGGCGACAGAAGTGACGGTGACGGGAATGAAATCAGCCACTGCAGGCGCGTCACTGCTCTAATTGCCGTGATTCCAAAGGCACAGTAATCGCCTGGATGAGGCGCTTCTGATGGTGGTGTCGCCGACCCAATCGGTGGCGACGGAGGCAAATGAATGAGAACGGTGAACAGTGGGTTCACCGAAAAAAAAAATTAATCCTAGGCTCTAGATACCATATTAAAATAGAGAAATAGCTATAGGATTAATTCCCTTGTGTGAAAATACACATAAAGGAATGTTTATTTATAGATGATAAAAATAATAGAAATAGTAACAAAATAACAGAGAACATGGGCTAAGCCTGTTATATTCAACACTAACAATATAGAAGGTTTTTTAGGTCTTTTTTTTTAATGATGGCAAAGGTTTTGTTTTATTTTTTATAAAATGCCATGGTGATTGCTACTTGTAAGAACAATGTCATCAATAAACACTACCACATAGATACACCCAACTCCTGAATGACGATAAAACACAATGATCAACCTCACTTCAACTCATACCTATTGGACTACTACACTAAATCTACCAAACCATTTATTGACAGACTATTTAAGACCCATTAAAGATTTGTGGAGATGACATATCAAGTCGGAGGCTCCCATTGAGCAACAAAACTAAGAGATTGCTCCATATAAATTTCCTCCAACAAATCACCATGTTAGAAGGCATTTTTGACATCCAATTGATAGGAAATCCAATGTCGCAGAGCAGCCATGGCTAAAAGTAATTTGATAGAGGCAATCTTGGCAACTAGAGAGAAGGTGTCACAATAGTGAAATCCAAATATCTGGGTATAACCTATGGCAACTAAATGAGCTTTGAACTGATCAATAGCATCATAAGAGCCAACTTTGACGGTAAAGCTCAATCAACAATCAAAAACACATTTCCTAGGAGGCAAAGGAACAATATTTCAACTACCATTGTTTTGAAGAGCACACAGTTAATCAAACGTGGCATATCACTTACTAAGGTGGGCTAAGGCATCATCTATAATTTAGGAATTGACATAGAGGAGAGGGAAGAAAAGACAAGAACAATGGGATGGAGACAACATGTGATAACTAAGAGTAACATAATAAGGAGAAGGATTACGAGTGGGATGTGTACCTTGAAATAACAGGTTAGTTGTAGAAGGCGAGAGTTGAATAGAGCTTTTGAAAACTTTTCTAAATAGAATGATGATTAGACTATTAGAGAATAATCATCTAATGGTTGGAAAATGTTTCAAAAGGATTTTCACAAAATCTTGAAAACGAAAGTCAACAACTAGTATAAAAGTAATAGAAGAGGCAGTGAAACACTCAAAGTTTTATACTGGTTCACCCCAACACTGGGATATGTTCAATTCTCCTTTACAACTAAGGTTTTGCTAATAAAATATTGATTACAAGTATTATCACTGGCACTTCTTGCTCACACCAAGTACATAAAGTGACTCTTGGTTGTTCCTTTATCTCTCCCTGAAAAAAAAGAACAAATATTCTTTAGAACTAAGTTACTTTTTACTTTATCGGGTATTCTATTATTGTTATTACTTTAAGATTTTGGGTTGAAGGTGATGTCTTGGTATTTTATATGATTTGGTCACGGTTCATTGATGTCAAATCCTTCTGACGTTTCCACTCGCAAGAACCCAACATCGAGAATGTTAATATACTATATCGTAGTCATCATGGAATTTGTACTTGCATTTGAACAAGAGTAGATAGCCTAGCAAATTTAAATTTACGTTTTGTGAACTCCATATGGATCAACATCTACTAATTTCATGTTTGCCGTCTGAGCACACACTTAGAAGAACTATGATTAAATTGACCGTACCTGAACTTACTGTCAGGGAGTGTATATGGAAGTCAGACAATCATGGCAGGCCTTCCAAAATAATGTGCTTCTTCATGTTCAGCAGTGCAGCATGGTTAAAATGACTCATTTTCTTGTGCCCAAGCTCAGTGATATTAACTGAGCTTAAATCAGCATCTTGCTCCTCCTCCATTAGATCTAAAGAGAAGCTTTTCCCCTTCATTTTGACCATGAACAGGCCGTACCCATCCTAGTCTTTGATCAAACACATTTTGCCTTCAATGAAAACTTTTCATCCTTTTTCAAGCAACTAGGTAACACTTAAACAAATTTTTATTAATATCAGTACATAAAGCACATCATTGGACAACTTTCAATTGCAATAGTGCCCTTTCCTTTCCAACTGTGCACTCCCCATTGCCAATTCTGACTTTTGGAACAGTCGTCCTATCCAAGTCCTTACTCTTCATCATAGGTCACATGATGTGTGCATCCGTGGTCAATAAGCCAAATTTCACTATTGTTGCTGCTGGCAAGACAGGTTGCTGCAAATAATTGCTCGTTCTCGTCCTGTTGATCAGCCACTTGCGCTTCAGTTTGAGGTTGTATTTTGTACTAACAATTTTTCTCAATATGACCAAGCTACTTCCATTTGTTGCAGCGTATATTGTGCCTCTTCCAACATTTAAAGCGAGGAGGACTCCCACAGTGCTGACAAGGAGGATGATTTGATTTCTCATCTTCTCCTTTACCACCTTTGTTAGAACTCTCTCCTTGCACAAAATTGCTCTCTCAAGCCTTCTTTTTCTTTCCTTTGTAACCATGACTGAGTTTCAGCTTGGCCGACAGAAAAAGCACCTTCAATCATGCCTTCCTCCCTCAAGAGTTTCCTTTGTTCTTGGGCTTGGAAAACATACAACAATTCTCCCAAAGCGAGGATTGACAAATCTTTGGAATTTTGCAAAGAGAAATACAGTGAATTCAAATCTCTCAGGAACAGTCCCAACGATTTTTTGCACAATCCTTGTATCAGGAAATTCAGTTCTAAGCAACATGACCTTGTTAACAGTGCTTAAAATTCTGTTCAATATTCTTTCATTGTTTCTGACTCCATCATTTCCTGCATCTGAAACTCCCTGATCAAATACAGTACATGCATCCCTTTTGATTTTCTCATTTCCTTCGTACTCTTTTTTGGCCTTTTCTACCTTAGAGTCACAATTTTGGTGAAGATTGTTGGAGAAACAGCTGAAAATTGGCAACATTTTGCCTTTGATTTTCGCTGCTTTCTTCCCTTATGATTCTTAATTTGATCAAGCATTTGATTTTCTCGTAATGTACCAACCTCATAATCCTTCTCAACAGCCTCCCGAAGATCTCTCGCATCTAGAAAGGCCTCCATTCTGATTGCCCATAGGTGATAATTCTAATCCTCAAGAATTGGTAGTATTAGGACTGAGCTATGTACATTATCGACTCTCAATGTAAGTGTTTGAGTGTTTGGTAGAATTCTCAACCTTAATAGGTCCCTCAAGAACAAATAAAGCTCATACACCAATTGTACAACTCAATGATTTTTAAGGCCGAAAACGTTCATGCACATTTATTCATGACAACCTTTAAATACAAGAAAACATAACAGAAAATTGGTAGCATTTCGTCCCATTAATCTGAGAGTAAATAAAAAATAGAACTGCCCATAAATTTGTTACAGTCCATTAACACTCATATTTCCTATAAAACTAATAACAACAGGAATAATGCTCTAATAAACTAATAATACATACTGATTCACATTTTCAAAAGTTACCAACATCTTATTATATTATAATCATTTATTATGTTAAATCTTACAGGTTATTTGAATATGAAATCCAAGATATTTGTTCAACTAATGTTTCCTTTTGTTTTGAAAATAAGGAGTAGCGTTGATATGATTTTAAGTATTAGGCTAGTAAACCTAATGTCAATTTTATTTGAAGCTATATCCTTATTGCTTCCAGAGTACATTTTGTGTACCATATTTTCCCTTTTCCAATGTAATTAACAATATATATTTGTCATTATATAACACTCATTCATTTTGGCAACCAGGACAATGTTTTGTGCACTGTTCAGAAGTTGATGAGTTAATGTCGATTGGCTATTTTCTTACAAATAAATCTACCAAAGGATTGATGAAAATTATTGGTTGGAAAATATGAGCAGGAGTGTTAGAAAAGATGCATTGTAATAAATTGAAAATGTATTGAAGTGGCTAAGACAATGTTCAAATTTGTGTTCTAAATTGAAAGTTAAGAGTTTCTTTGCAAAGTCCCAAAGCTGAAGAGGAGCATACTTTTTCTTCTAAGGCCTGGATCATATATTGTGTGTAGTTTCATTAATTAGATGGTGAGATTCTAATATTTCTTCACATTCTTTTCTTTTTCAGCAGAAGACCTTGGATCATTTTAGACATATAATCTTGCTATCTTCCCCTCAGGTTTTCCCTTGTCTTCTGACTCTTGAAATCATACCCAGACACCCCTTTTACTATCATTTCTTAACAGTGAATGTACACTTGCATTTTAGGTATAATATGGGTGTTTTAAATTGGACTGATAGATGATCTCTGTCGCATATATAAATGCGTGCAAAGTTTGATCATCTATTTCTTAATAAATATTACGTCTCTAGTATGATGGTGCATCTGAAATGAATCCAAATGGCATTCTGGATTTTTCATTTTGTTAGAACTATATACTGGCAGGTGAACTTTATACTCAAAAGTAGTAACATTTGTTGGAATATTTTATCTTTCCTAATTTAGATCAAATGAAATACTTAGTGGTTGTTTGGTATCAGAAAATGCTTTTGCTTTCACTTTTGATAGTAAAAATGTCACTTTATTTTCACTTTTTTATTTTATTTTCTCTTTGAGGATAACAAGTCTGTCAACAAAAAGTAAAATGGAAATAAGATAGCATTCTTGCAATTAAAAGTGAAAACTATAAATAAAATCAAAAAATATTTATTCAAGTAAACAGACCTTAAATATGCAAGGAACCTTATGTGTGTGATAAGGCACTATTTCTGAGTTAAGGAAATCATCTTTCAATTTCTGCGTTTTCTTTTCCCATCCCTATGGCTTATTATTGCTTTTACTTGGATTTATTTGGTTGGCTATTAAATAATTAATTTTTTCAGGATGGTTATGTGCCTTACCATTCTGCTAGAATTGAGTCATGCCAAGCTGCTTCACATGATTATTCGAAGAAGGGTAGAGTGTTCCTAGAGATGCTCAATGATTGTTTGGACCAAATTCGTTCCAATCCCTCTGAACGTCGAGTTTTCATGCGTTGTGATGTTAATTTTGATACCACTTCCTACGGCAAGAATTTAAACTCTTTAATTGGGAGGGCTGCTCATATTGAATTTCTGGAGTCTGACATTTTTGCAAGGTTCATAATGTGGTCATTTCCGGAATTATTTCGATAGCTATTCCTATAAAGCCTTGTTTGCACTCATGGTTTCTGGAGCATTCCCACTAAATATCATCAGAGACCAATTCTGGCCAGATTTCAGTCACAAGTTTACTCAGAATGATCTCCGTGGTATATGTAATTTGGCTTGAGGATATAGAAGTCTAAGCTGAATATTTGGTCTGCTTCAAGATGTTTATTTGCAACACTTGTACACATAGCTTTAGAAACAATTCTTAGTATAGTGATGTAATTATTTTAGGTTAGGTAGATGACTGATAATGCTATGTAATGTTATATCCGAAGCTTTTATCATATCGAGGGAATGGATTCAGCACGCATTGGAACGCAATTACAAAATTAGGTATAAATTATCTGCTATGAAATAGACATATATTTTAAACTTTTAAAAACTGAATTCTCAGTTCTGTTAATTTGGTTTTCTTTTTTTTTTTTTTTTTTTTT